>Ga0302320_10003507_pt1 | contig 36390 bp, 40 predicted proteins | sample Bog_T0_3_FD_202130 | JGI IMG/M metagenome (GOLD analysis project Ga0302320, IMG submission 202130) | Peat permafrost microbial communities from Stordalen Mire near Abisko, Sweden - Bog_T0_3 | ecosystem: Environmental > Terrestrial > Soil > Wetlands > Peat | place: Sweden: Abisko, Stordalen Mire...
CTCCCCGATCAAGAGCATTGCGCGGGCAGCCTACGAGTACAGCGCGACCTACAGCTCCCTGGTCGTCTTCGCGCTGCTCTGCCTTGGCTGGTCGATGCTTGCGGTCCCACTGCATGCGCTGCTGCCGCGTGGGCTCGCACGGCGCCTCGGCCGCCGGGGCATCATGGGGGGATTTCGCCTTTATGCGCACTGGCTCGAGTTTGCCGGTGTCTATCGCTTCGACCTCGGCGCGCTCGATGCGCTACCGGTCGGCACGCCCCTGATCCTCGCGCCGAATCACCCCTCGCTCATCGACGCGGTGCTGGTCGCGGGGCGCCACGCGAATCTCTCGTGCATCATGAAGTCGGAGCTCATGGGGAATATCCTGTTGGGACCCGGCGCGCGACTGGCCCGCTACATCCGCAACGGCTCACCGAGACAGATGGTGCGCGAGGCCGTGGCCGATCTGCGCGACGGCGGTACGCTGCTGCTGTTTCCGGAAGGTACGCGCTCGGCGCGTTCACCCATCGGTCCGCTCAGCAAGAGCGTCGGTGTGATCTCGCGGCGCGCGAAGGTTGCCGTACAGACGCTACTGATCGAAACTGATTCCAATTATCTCGGCAAGGGCGGCTCACCCTGGGCGCGGACATCGCTTCCCATCGCCTGCCGCATCCGGCTCGGGCGCTGTTTCGAGCCGCCGGCGGACGCCGAAGCCTTCAGCCTCGAACTCGAGCGTTACTTCCGCAGCGAATTGCAGCAGGACCCGTGCCGCTGATCGTCCATTCGACGACCCATCTGGTTCTCATTCCCAGTTACAACCCTGGACCGAAGGTGTACGACACCGTGCGCGCCGCGCGTGCGCAGTGGGCTCCGGTCTGGGTCGTGGTCGACGGCAGTACCGACGGCAGCGCACAGCGGCTCGCCGCCATGGCCCGGGAGGATACGCAACTTCGTGTGGAGATCCTGCCGCGCAATCGCGGCAAGGGTGCCGCGATACTGCACGGCGCGCGACTGGCCCTCGCGGCCGGCTTTACGCACATGCTCACCATGGATTCGGACGGCCAGCATCCGGCCGACATGATCGGCACCTTCATGGCGGCATCGCTGGCCGCGCCTGAAGCCCTGGTGCTCGGCGAGCCTCGATTCGACTCGAGCGCACCGACCCTGCGCGTGCAGGGACGAAAGATCTCGAATGGTTTCGCCAATCTGTGGACATTCTGGGCCGGAATTCACGACTCCCTGTTCGGGTTCCGCGTTTATCCGATCGCCCCGCTCATCCGGGTCATGAGCCGGCAGCCGTGGATGCGGCGCTTCGACTTCGATGTCGAAGTCGCCGTGCGCCTGTGCTGGCGCGGACTTGTGCCGCTGAATATCATGGCGCCCGTACGCTACTTCCGGGTCGATGAAGGAGGTGTGTCGCACTTCCACTACTGGCGCGACAACGCGCTGCTCACCGGGATGCACGCGCGCCTCCTGATGGGCTTCCTGCTGCGCCTGCCCTGGCTGCTCTGGCTGCTGTGTCGGCGTCCACCGACGCCGGGCTGACGCTTACACCTACGCGCCGCTCGCGCCCCGATCAATGTAGATATAATGACGCATAATCGGCCAAGGATACGCAAGGCCACACAAGTCCACCCGGTATGTCCGAACAATCACTGCCACAATCCACCGCGGAACGAGCCGATCCACTGGTTCTCGAGCGGGAAATCGCGCGTCTGATCGTACAGGGACTGAACCTCCCGAACGCGCCCGAGCAGATCGATCCGGAATCGCCATTGTATGGCGAGGGACTCGGGCTCGACTCCATCGATATCCTGGAGATCGCGCTGATCGTATCCAAGCAGTATGGCGTGGTACTGCGCGCGGACGATCAGGAGAACGAGCACATCTTCCGCTCGCTGCGACATTTCGCACGCTACGTCGCGGCCCATCGAAGCAAGTGAAGCCCGAATCGCTGCCCCTGTTCACGCACGAGGGGCCCGATGCGATCGTGGCCTGGCGTGATCACCGGCCGATCGATGCGCGGCGATTCCTTGCCGACGTGCACGAACTCTCGCAGCGCCTGCCTGCCGGTCGTCACGTACTGAATCTGTGCATCGATCGCTACCGGTTCACGGTGGGATTTGCCGCCAGCCTGGTGGCAGGCAAATGCAGTCTGCTGCCCCCGGCACAGGCGCCGGAGGTGATCCGCCAGCTCCACGCGTTCGCTCCGGACGCCTTTTGTCTCACGGACGATGCCGACTGCACGATCGAGTTGCCGCTGCTGTTCTATCGCGATGGCGTCGCAGATATCGGCGGCGACGATTGGGTCGTGCCGCGCATCGACCCGGCGCAATTGGCGGCGTACATCTTCACGTCCGGCTCGACCGGGGCTCCAGTACCACACCGCAAGACCTGGGGCCGGCTGGTGCGTTGCGTGCAGTTCGAGGCGGCGCAACTCGCGCCGCTGCGGCGCCGGGGCTGCGCAATTCTCGGCACCGTACCCCCACAGCACATGTACGGTTTCGAATCCACGGTGATGCTGCCATTGCAAAGCGGCGCGGCCCTGGGCGCAGCGCGCCCATTCTTTCCCGCCGACATCGCCGCGGAGCTCGATCGCTTGCCGCGACCGCGCGTCCTGATCACCACACCCGTGCACCTGCGCTCGCTGGTTGCGGCCGACATTGCACTGCCGGCAGTCGACCTGATCGTTTCGGCCACGGCGATGCTGCCTGCCGCTCTGGCGCGCGAAGTGGAGCATCGTTACGCCGTGCCGCTGCTGGAAATCTATGGCTCTACCGAGACGGGCGAGATCGCGGCGCGACGCACGGCACTGGAAGAGCAGTGGCGGCTCTGGCCCGAGGTAAGGCTGGAGATCATCGAGGGACGCTGCTGGGCGCAGGGCGGCCATGTGGAGCAGGCGACAGCGCTTGCCGATGAGATCGAGTTGCGCGGCCCGGACCGCTTCGTGCTGCATGGACGCACGGCCGACCTGGTCAATATTGCCGGCAAGCGCAGCTCCCTCAGTTACCTGAACCATCAGCTCAACGGCATTCCAGGCGTCATCGACGGCGCCTTCTTCGTACGCGAGGACGAACACAACTCGGTGGCAGGGGTCTCGCGGCTCGCCGCCCTGGTGGTGGCGCCCGGGCTCGATGCAGCGCAGATCCTCACGCAGCTGCGCGATCGCATCGACCCGGTGTTCCTGCCGCGCCCGTTGCTGCAAGTGGAATCCCTGCCCCGCAATGAAACGGGCAAGCTGCCGCGTCAAATGCTGCATGCCCTGGTGGCGCAGGCCGCGGTGCGCGAACCGCATTTGTTTGCATGAACGCGCGCAGCGCGTGGCTGCGCGTCGAGTCCGATCATCCGGCGCTGGCCGGACATTTTCCCGGTCACCCCATCGTTCCGGGCGCGCTGCTGCTCGATGAGGCGCTGCATGCGATCGATGCGGCCGAAACCTCCTGGCACATCGCCAATCTGAAGTTTCACCGCATCGTACGACCCGGTGAGGCGCTGCGGCTCGAGTGCAGTACGCAACCCGGCGGTGCGCTGCGCATCGAACTGCGAGCCGCTGACGCCCTCGTCATGAGCGGGCTGCTCGAGCGCTCCGCGGCATGAACGCCGAAACGCGCACGCCGGCGTGGCGTCGTCAGCGTGAGCGCGGCAGTCCGGTGCTGCTGCGCACGATGGCATGGCTGACTCTGCGATGCGGCCGCGTGGCCGTCTATCCGCTCCTGCACCTCATCGCCGCCTATTTCTTTCTGTTTGCGCCCGGGATGCGGCGCCATATGCGGGTCTTTCTGCGGCGCGCCCTTGCACGCGAGCCCACCGCGGCCGATCGCTATCGACTGATTCTCTGGTTCGCCACTTCGGTTCTCGACCGCCTGCTGCTGCTGGCGGGCCGACAGGACCAATTGCAGGTCTCGCTCGAGGGAGAGGAACTGATCCGCGAGGTGGCCGGTACCCGCGACGGGGCGCTGCTGTTCGGTGCGCACATGGGCAGCTTCGAAGTGATGCGCACCTTGGGCGATCGCCAGCCGGGACTGGCGATCGCGATGGCGATGTATGAGGAGAATGCGCGCAAGGTCAACGCCATCATGGCCGCCGCGCGACTGCGCGATCCGCCCGAGATCATCCCGCTGGGCCGTCTCGACGCCATGCTCAAGGTTCGAGAACGCCTCGATGAGGGGGCACTGGTCGGCGTACTGGCCGACCGCACCCTCGGCGACGAAGCCTCGTTGCGGGTCAGCTTTCTGGGGGCGACGGCGCGATTGCCGCTCGGGCCCATGCGCGCTGCGGCACTGCTGCGCCGACGCGTACTGTTCATGCTGGGACTCTATCGCGGCGGCCGGCGCTACCACATCGTGTTCGCACCGCTGGCGGACTTCACGCATGTCAGTCGTGCCGAGCGCTCCGCGGCCATCGAGACCGCCGTCACGCGCTACGCCAGCCTGCTCGAACACTACTGCCGCAGCGATCCCTACAATTGGTTCAACTTCTTCGACTTCTGGGCCGAGCCGACGGGCGCCGCGGACCCGACATGCAGCTGACTGCACGCCTCAGCGCACGCCTGCTCATCGCGGCGCTGACGCTGACCGCAGGCGTCACGATCGCCGCTGACGAGGGCGGGACGCTCGGAAACCTCATGGCGCTGCTAGCGCAGCGCCGGCACGGTGTGGCGGACTTTACGCAAACTCAATATCTGGCCGTACTCAAGCAGCCCCAGCGCTCCGAGGGCGTGCTCAGCTACGACGCGCCGGATCACCTCGAGCAGCGCACGCTCAAGCCGCACCCCCAGACCGCGGTGCTGGATCACGGTGTACTGACGCTGACTCGCGGATCGCGGCAGCGAACCGTGCGCCTCGATGAGTATCCGCAGCTGGCGCCGCTGATCGACAGCGTCCGCGCGACACTGGCAGGCGATCTGCCGGCAATCGAACGACGCTTCGAGACACGTCTTGCGGGCGATCTCGACCACTGGCAGCTCGACCTTACGCCGCGCGAATCCGGGCTCGCCTCAGGTGTTAAGCGCATCCGGCTCAACGGCGAGCGCGATCGGATTCTGCAGGTCGAGGTGCAGCAGGGTGGCGCGGATCGCTCACTGATGACCATCAAGCCGCGCGAATGAGACCGGCGCGGCCGCTGCTCCTGGGTCTGTGGCTGCTCGCTTTGGCCGCGGCCGCGTTGATCGTCGCGCGCGCGCGCTTCAGCGCCGATCTGTCGGCCTTCCTGCCGCGCCTGCCCTCGGCCGCGCAGCGGCTGCTGGTCGATCAGTTGCAGAACGGCCTGGCGGCCCATCTGATCCTGGTCGCCATCGAGGGCGGCGATGCGACGGAGCGTGCGCGCGCCGCCACCGCGATGACCGCGCAATTGGGTGCGCAAAGCGCTTTTTTGAGCGTCAATGATGGCGAGAATTCGATCGAGCAGCGCGATCGAACTTTCGTGTTCGAACACCGCTATCTCCTCAGCACTGCCGTGACGGCGGAACGATTCAGTATCGACGGCCTGCGCTCGGCCATGGAAACGAGCCTCGATCTCGTGGACTCCCCGGCCGGCGTGCTGGCGCAGCCGCTGCTGCGCGCCGATCCGACCGGCGAGACGCTGCAGATCATCGATCAGCTAGATTCGAACGGTGCTCCTTACCGTGAGCAGGGCGTGTGGAGCTCGGCGGATGGCCAACGTGCGCTGCTGATAGTCGAAACGCGTGCATCCGGTTCGGATACCGATGCCCAGGCCGCGGCGTTGACGGCCATAAGGGCCGCCTTCGCCGCCGCGGCACCGGCTCCCTCCGGGCTGCGGCTGCTACTGAGCGGTCCTGCGGTCTTCACGGTGGATGCGCGCAACACCATCAAGCGACAGGTGACGCGGCTCTCGCTGCTCAGCAGCGCGCTGATCATCGGCCTGCTGCTGCTCGTGTATCGGTCGGGCGCGATGCTGCTGCTGGGCCTGCTGCCGGTGGTGTCGGGCGCACTGACCGGCATCGCCGCTGTCGCGCTAGGCGCCGGCATCGTTCACGGCATCACGCTCGGGTTCGGCATCACGCTGATTGGCGAGTCGGTGGATTACTCCGTCTATCTGCTCATCCAGGCGCGCCGTGACCCGCGAGGCGCGGGCAAGCTTGAAGTTCCCGCGCGGTTGTGGCGCACGATCGGACTGGGCGTGCTGACATCCATCTGCGGCTTCGCCTCGCTGCTGCCATCGAGTTTTCCGGGTCTCTCGCAGCTCGGTCTGTTCTCGATCTGTGGACTGGCCGCGGCAGCAGCCACCACTCGATGGGTGTTGCCGCAGCTGATCCCCCAGCGGCTGCACCTGCGCGATCTGCGGCCCTTCGGTGCCGCCTCGATGCGGCTGCTGTCGCGCATGCGCGGATTCGGCATCGCAGCCATTCTCCTGGGCGCGCTGTGCGCCGCCTTCCTGTATGCGCACCGAGCGACGCTCTGGAATCGTGATCTTGCAGCGCTCAGTCCAGTGGCTGCCGCCGCACAGGCGCTGGACGGACAACTGCGCAGCGAGCTCGGCGCGCCCGACATCAGTAATCTCGTCGTCGTCAGCGGCACCGATCAGGAGTCGGTGCTGCAGCGGGCGGAGATCGTCGGACGCCAGCTCGATACGCTCAAGGTGCGCGGCGATATCGCCGGCTACGACAGCCCGGCTCGCTACCTGCCCAGCCGCCGGACGCAAGCCTTGCGCCTCGCAAGCCTGCCGGATGCCGCGACGTTGCGCGAGCGCGTACGGGCCGCGACCGCGGCCCTCCCGCTGCGGCCGGAGGCGCTCGGGGACTTCATTCAAAGTGTCGAAACCGCGCGCACCGCCGCGCCGCTCGAATACGATGCACTGGCCCACACTTCCATGGCGCTGGCGCTCGATGCGCTGCTCTGGCATCACTCCAACCTGTGGTTTGGACTGCTGCCACTGCGCGCCGATCGCAGCGGCGCTGCCGGCCATGGTCCGGCCAGCGGCGACATCGACATCGAGCAGGTGCGGGCCGCAATTGCGGACAATCCGCCGGGCACAGTGCTGGCACTGAACATGAAGCAGGAAACCGATGCGCTCTACGCCGGCTACCTGCACGAGGCCGTGCGTCTCTCGCTCTGGGGACTCGGCGCCATCGTGTTGCTGCTGAGCCTCGCGCTGCGCCGCGCGAGTCGCATCGCGCGCGTCATCGCACCGTTGGTGCTGGCGGTGCTCGTGGTCGGCGCGGCGCTGATTGCCGGCGGCGTACAGCTGACGATCCTGCACCTGATCGGACTGCTTCTGATCGTGGCGGTCGGATCGAATTACGCGCTGTTCTTCGACCGGCGCACGACCGCCGATGCGACCGATCTGCCATTGACGCTCGCCTCGCTGCTGATCGCCAACGCCTGCACCGTCATCGGCTTCGGCGTGCTGGGTCTGTCCAACCTGCCCGTGCTCAGCGCGCTCGGGACAACGGTGGCACCGGGCACCCTGCTAGCGCTGTGGTTCTCCGCCTGGCTGGCTCCGCGCGGGCTGTTCGCGTCCCACACGCCTTCGCTTGCGAGCTGAGAGATGCGGACGCTACGCATCGTGCCACCGCTGCCAGTCGGCATTGCCGGCTGCATCGTACTGCTGCCGGCCGCGCGGCAACGGCTCGAGGATTTTATCGACGCCGGATTCGCTCGCGCCATGCATGCGTGCGTCGCAGGCTTCGAACTTGTGCTGGTCGATCCGGAACAGGCGCACCTGAACGATCGCAGCTGGATGGAGCGATTGCGCGATGAGATCGTGCTGCCTGTCCGTGCCGCGGGCCGGCCGCTCTGGCTGGGCGGCATCTCGCTCGGGGCATTCATGGCGTTGCGGTTCGCGGCCGCGATGCCCCAGCCAATTGGCGGGCTTTGCCTGATCGCGCCTTATCTGGGCAGTCGCATCGTCGCGGCAGAGATTGCGCGACACGCCGATCTTCAGTCCTGGGCGCCCGGGGAGCTGTCCGAAGAGGATGACGAGCGCATCGTGTGGCGCTACGTACGCAGTCTGCACGCTCCACCGCCGGGGCTGTTCCTGGGGCTCGGCCGCCAGGATCGATTTTCGGATACTCAGCAGCTCCTGGCCCGCTCACTGCCCGCTGAGTGCTGCCTGCGGCTCGAAGGCGGTCACGAGTGGCCGGTCTGGCGCCGACTCTGGGACAATTTCCTCGAGCGCCACCTGATGAGAGGCGCACAATCGACGAGCCCAATGCATTCATGATTACCGATTCCTCCGCCATCCTTGCGACGCTGCGACACTGGCAGGCGACGCCGCTGCTGCGCGCTTCGTTGGCGGGGCACTTGATCGCGCTCGTGCTGGTGCTGCTCCAGCCGCATTGGTGGCCGTGGATCCTCGGCGCGGTGATCGCCGATCATCTGCTCCTGACCGGAATTGGCCTTTGGCCGCGCAGTCGGGCGCTCGGTTCAAACTGGACGCGCCTGCCGCAGCGCGCGGCCAAACGCGGCGAGGTGGCCATCTCGATCGACGATGGCCCGGATCCGGACATCACACCGCAGGTGCTGAGGATTCTGGCAGCGCACGGTGCACGTGCCACCTTCTTCTGCATCGGCGAGCGGGTCGCGAAATTTCCGCAGCTCGCGCGCGAATGCCTGGCGCAGGGCCATGCGGTCGAGAACCACAGCGATCGACATCGATACGTCTTTCCATTGCTGGGTCTGCGCGCCCTGCGCAATGACGTGCAGCGAGCGCAGCAAACCATCGAGGGCGCCTGCGGCCTCGCGCCCCGCTTCTTCCGCGCGCCCGCGGGATTGCGCAATCCGCTGCTCGATCCGGTGCTGCAGCGGCTCGGCCTGCAGCTGGCCAGCTGGACGCGCCGGGGTTTTGACACCGTCGAACGCGATGGCGGCATCGTGCTGGCGCGCCTGATGAACCGGCTCAGCGCCGGGGACATCCTGCTGCTGCATGACGGGCACGCCGCCCGCACCAGCAACGGCACGCCGGTCGTGCTCGAAGTGCTGCCGGCGCTGCTCGCCGCCATCGAACAACGCGGACTGCGCGCCGTCACGCTGCGCGAGGCATTGGCGTAAGGTGATGTCGCCACTGCGCATCTCACACTACACTGCCACGAGCTGCCTGGGAACGGGCCTGGCAGCGACGCTGGCAGCACTCGAGAATGAGCGTAGCGGACTTGCGGCCTGCGATTTCGAGACCGTGTCGCTCGAGACGCAGATCGGCCGCGTCGCCGGCGTCGATGCCGTGGCGCTGGCGCCTCACCTGCGTGCTTTCGACTGCCGCAACAATCGACTCGCGCAGCTCGGCCTCGAGCAGGATGGCTTTATGGCCGCAGTCGAGGCGAGCGCCGCGCGCTGGGGACGCGAGCGCATGGGCGTGTTCATCGGTACCAGCACCTCGGGCATTCTCGAAACCGAGATCGCCTTCCGCGCGCGCGATTCGCTGGGCGGCGACTTGCCTGCGGATTTCGACTACGAGCATCGCCAGAACTCCTTTTCAGTCAGCGACTACGTGCGTCGCCGGCTCGAACTTACGGGTCCGGCTGCCTCGCTCTGCACCGCCTGTTCTTCCAGCGCCAAGGCCTTTGCCGTCGCGCAACGCCTGATCGATGCCAACCTGATCGATGCCGCTGTCGTGGGGGGCGTGGATTCGCTGTGTCTGACCACGCTGTACGGATTTCAGGCGCTGCAGCTGATGGCGCGCGCGGCCTGCCGCCCGTTTGATCGCGGGCGCGACGGCCTGTCGATTGGCGAGGCGGCTGCCTTTGCGCTCATTGAGCGCGCGCCGCCGGCAACGCGCGCGGCGGACGAAGCGGACGCCGAGACGATCTTCCTGCTCGGCGCCGGCGAGTCGAGCGATGCACATCACATGTCTGCACCGCACCCCGAGGGCGCGGGGGCCCGCATGGCCATGCAGCGGGCGCTCGATGCCGCGGGACTGACCCCTGCGGCCATCGACTACATCAATCTGCACGGCACCGGCACACCCAGCAATGATGCGACGGAGGCCCGGGCGGTGGGTTCGCTGTTCGGTACCGATACGCCCTGCAGTTCCACCAAGGCCGCGACCGGCCATACCCTCGGGGCTGCCGGCGCGCTCGAAGCGGTCATCTGCCTGCTCGTGCTCCGATACGGCGTGCTGCCCGCGGGATTGAATCTCACCGAGCTCGACCCGCAATGCCCGATCAATTACCTGACGCGTATGCGCCGCGCATCGCCGGTCACGGCGCTGAGTAATTCCTTCGGCTTCGGCGGCGTCAACTGCGCGCTGCTATTCGGCCGCGGCGTGCCCGTATGAGGAGGCTCGCGGCCGCCATCGAAGGCATCGGCGTGCTCGGCCCGGGCCTCGATAGTTGGCTCTCGACGGCCGCGGTGCTCACGGGCGCGCGCGCCTACGAACCGGCCCGCACGATACTGCCGGCACCCAGTGCGCTGCCCAGCGCCGAGCGGCGCCGCGCCGGGCGCGTCATCAAACTGGCACTTGCGGTTGCCGCCGAGGCGGTCGCGCAGGCCGGACGCCCCGCGCGATCCCTGCCCAGTGTTTTTGCCTCTTCCGGCGGCGATGGCGACAACTGTCATGAAATCTGCACCGCGCTGACCGAAACGGAGCGATCGATCTCACCCACACGCTTTCACAACTCCGTCCACAATGCCGCGGCAGGTTACTGGAGTATCGCCAACGGCTGCACAGAAGGGTCGGTGACGCTCTGCGCCTATGACGGCAGTTTTGCCGCAGGCCTGCTCGAGGCGCTCTCGCAGGTGGCGCAATCGCACGCCCCGGTGCTGCTGGTTGGCTACGATTCCGATTATCCGCCGCCGCTGCAGCTCCACCGCCGCATTCCGGATGCCTTTGGATTAAGCCTATTGCTTGCGCCCGTGGATTCCACGCGCGCGCTGGCAACCCTGCACGCCGGGCTGTCCCCGCAGCCGCCGAGTCGGCTGGCGCATCCGGCCCTCGAGGCCCTGCGCCTCGACATTCCGGCCGCGCGGGGTCTGCCGCTGCTCGAACGCCTGGCGCACGGAGGCGCCGGTGTCATCGCGCTGGACTACCTGGACACGGTGCGTCTTGCCGTGGAAATCGACGCATGAGGTTCGATCGCCGGTGGATCGAGGCGCACATTCCGCATCAGGGTCGCATGTGTCTGCTGGATGAAGTGCGCGCGTGGGACCTGGCCAGCGTCGAATGTGCCAGCCGTACGCACCGCGCACCGGACCATCCCTTGCGGGCCCACGGTAGGCTCGGCTCGGCGTGCCTGCTCGAATACGCCGCACAGGCCATGGCGGTGCACGGGGCGCTTCGCTTCCCCGCGGACACAGCCGCCGCGGCAGCAGCCACCGGCCCGGTCGGCATGCTCGCCAGCGCGCGCAGCGTCGATCTGCTGGTCGCCGCCCTGGATGACATAGCCGGGGAGTTGCTGATCCGTGCCGAGCGACAACACAGCGACGAGCGCGGCGCGCTCTACGAATTTCGCATCAGCGCCGCCGCAAGGCTGCTGGCACAGGGCCGGGTCGCGGTACTGTTCGGCGCCCCACCGGGTCGGGCGAGGTGACGACCCCCGCTCGACGGGCCCTGGTCACCGGTGCCAGCGGCGGCATCGGAGCCGCGATCGCGCGCCGACTCGCGCGATCGGGCTTTCACATGTATCTGCACGCGCATCGCGGCGGCGATCGCATTGAGGCACTGGCGCGGGAACTCAACGCCGTGCGGGAATGCGCGCAGCTGCTGCGCTTCGATGTCACGCACGCCGCGTCTGTGCAGAGCGTGCTCGATCAGGTGCTCGAGGGGGGTCCGATTCAGGTGCTGGTCAATAACGCGGGTATCCACGATGACGCGGTGTTTCCGGGCATGAGCGCCCGGCAGTGGCATCGGGTCATCGACGTCACCCTCAACGGCTTCTATAACGTCACGCACCCGCTGTTGATGCCGATGATCCGTACGCGCTGGGGTCGCATCGTCAACATCTCTTCGGTCGCAGCGCTCACGGGCAATCGAGGCCAGGTCAACTATGCAGCCGCAAAGGGCGCGCTGAACTCTGCCACGCGCGCGCTGGCGATCGAGCTTGCCAGTCGCGGCGTGACCGTGAACGCCGTGGCGCCAGGTATCATCCGCAGCGAGATGAGCGAGGGACATTTCGATACTGCAACGATCCAACGGCTGGTGCCGATGCAGCGCGCGGGGGAGGCTGATGAGGTGGCGAGCCTGGTTGACTTCCTGTGCAGCGATTCGGCCGCTTACATCACCGGCCAGGTCGTCTCGATCAATGGCGGCATGATCTGACCTGGCTCGCTGACTCTGAGCGCTGTTTCGCAGCAATCAGGCCAGCGCGGGTTTATAGTGCGAACGGTGAAGCAGATCCAGCGCGCCAAGGTAGTATCTGTCGCCGCAGCCTTGATGGCTATCGGCGCCGGGTTCGCATCGGTTGCGGCATCCGCCGCGCAGGCCCCGTTGATCTTCCCGCTCAAGAGCGGCGCGAAGGGCCCTCACCCCGGCAGAACCGTCACCAACGGCGTCCAGCATCCGGTCGCGCCCATCGGCGGTCTGCGAGTGGTCAAGCCGCTGGCGGGCACCCGGCCGCCGGCGAAGACCATTCTCGCCAAGAGACCCGGCTAGGGCGCAGCCGCCTGGGAGGCAGTCATTTGCGCCGGAGGCGTGAGCTTCCAGCGCCGGTGCGACCACATCCAGTTGGCGGGGTCCGACCGGATCTGCGCCTCGAGTACTCGCGCGTAACGTGCCGTGAAGGCCTCCGACTCCAGCCGTTCGCCCGCCGCTGTCATCGGTGCGAAATAAAGCTCGTAATATCCGCGCGAGAGACGGCGCATGCAGGGGAAGTAGGTCGCGTAGCCGGTGGCGTGCGCGATTTCGGCGGGGCCCGGATAAAACGCGGTCGGCTGACCCAGAAAGGTCAGCCAATGCCGCCCGCTGCCACTGGACATCGGAATCTGGTCCGCCATCAATGCAATGGCGTGCACTTGGTGCCGATGCCTTGCCACCACGCGCAGCAGCTTCTTGGCCGCGACCATGCGCGCGCCGAAGTGCGAGCGCAGCAGCAGCACCGCGCGATCGGCACTGGCCAGATGCAGCGGCTTGTAGGCCGCATCGATCGGCACTCCGAGCTGCACCATGATGCCCTGCAACTGCCACTCCCAGTTGCCCAGGTGCGCCGCCAGAAAGATGATCGAACGGCCCGCGGCCGTCTCGGCCCGCAGTTCCGCCAGATTCGGAATCAACACGCGACGGCCCATCTCAGCGGCGGACAGTGCGGGCATCTTCAGACATTCCACCGCGACCTCCCCCAGCCGGCGGTAGTACTGATTCAGGATCGAACGGATTTCCGGCGGCGACAATGCCGGAAAGCTCTTGCGCAGATTCGATGTCGCGATCGCCACGCGATGTCGCAGCACGTAACGCAGCAGGAACGATACCAGCGCGCCCAGGGCATAGAGCACCCCAAAGGGCAGGCGCGCGATCAGCCGCATCCACAGCGGCAGCGGCGCAGTAGTCGGCGAAGGATCGGTGGCGGGCTCAGCAGCGTTCACGGGGACCCGGCATGTGCGTTCGACATGCCCGCAAGTGTAGGATGTCGCGCGCGCGGCGCCAAACGACGGCCCCGCCAACGGACCTACGCATGCTGTGGATCAAAGCGTTTCACCTGATCGCCGTCATCGCCTGGCTTGCGGGACTGTTCTATCTGCCGCGCATCTTCGTGCACTACGCTGAAGGTCAGGCGCGCGGCGAGGATGTCCGGCGGCTGGTAATCATGGGGGCGCGGCTGTTCGGCTTCATGACCATCATGGGCACGCTGGCTCTGATCCTCGGTCTCTGGCTATGGCTTGGGTATAACGACGGCGGTCTTTGGCTGATGATCAAGCTGCTGTTCGTGCTCGGCCTCGTTGGCTACCACGTGGCCTGCCGAGTACTGCTCGGCCGTATGCGGCGCGGGTCGCCAATGCCGACGGGTCTGAGGCTGCGCCTCTTCAATGAAGCCGCGCTGCTGCTGGTCGTGCCCATCATCCTGCTGGCGGTCGTCAAGCCCTTCTGAACGCTATGCGGTGCGGCTGAAGAGCCCCTGGTCGGGCGCGCGGCGCGACAGGCGCGCATCGAACGCCATGCAGATATTGCGCAGGAATGCGCGCCCTTTCGGCGTCACACGACAGCCAGCGGCATCGAGCTCCACGAGTCCGTCGGCCGCGGGTGCGGCCAGCCGCTGCGGAATCGTCGCCAGATAGTCGGTGTAATCGGCCGGCGAATCCCAGCGTGTCTGCAACTGCGTCATCAGGCTCAGGATGTGCCATCGCAGCACCTGGTCCTCCTCGTTCAACACGTGGCCGCGATGTATCGGCAGCTCGCCTGCCTGCACGCGCTGCTGGTAGAGACGCAGATCCTTGTCGTTCTGAACGTAGGCGTCACCGGCATCGCCGATCGAACTGACGCCCAGTCCGATCAACGGTTCGGCACGCGCGGTCGTATAGCCCATGAAATTGCGATGCAGCTCGCCGGTCCGCTGCGCCGTCCAGAGCGCATCGGATTCGAGCGCGAAATGGTCGAGCCCGATCTCGCGATAGCCGCTTCCTTCCAGCCGCTCGCGCCCGCGCTCATAGAGCTGGCGCTTCTCAGGGCCCTGCGGTACATCGACTTCGCTGAAGCGCCGCTGGCCTGGCCTGATCCAGGGCACGTGGGCATAGCCATAGAGGGCGATGCGGTCCGGCCGCAACCGGCAGACCGCGTCCATCGTCGCATCGATGCTCGAGAGCGTCTGCAATGGCAGGCCGTAGATGAGATCGAAATTGACGCTGTCAAAACCGCGTGCCCTGGCGGCGCGTGTGACCTCTTCGACGCAGGCCACGCTCTGCACGCGGTTGACGATCTGCTGCACGCGCGGATCGAAGTCCTGGACACCCAGGCTCAATCGCCGAAACCCATGGCGCGCGAGTACCTCGAGCTGTCCGGCGTCGGTGACGCGCGGATCGACTTCGATCGAGCAACCGGCGCGCTCGCGGCGCGAAATCCGCAGGGACAGTCCGGTCAGCAGCGCATCGAGCTCCTGCGCGGTGAGAAAGGTTGGCGTGCCCCCGCCCAGGTGCAATTCGCCCAGTTCGATGCGCTCGCGCCCGAGCGCGCGCAGGTACAGATCCAATTCCGAAAGTAGCGCTTCCACGTAGGGCGCGACGAAGCTGTGACTGCGTGTGATGCGGGTGTTGCAGCCGCAAAAAGTGCACAGATCGTGGCAGAACGGAATGTGTACATAGAGCGCTGCGCCCTGCATGCCATCCCGATCGAGCGCGCGCGCGATGTGCCCGATCCACTGTGACTCATCGGGTGTTGCCTCCCAGTACGGCACGGTCGGATAGCTCGTATAGCGCGGCCCCGGGACGTCGTACTTGGCCACGAGCGAATCGGCAATTGCCACGTTCATGCGAACATCTCCCGCTGTACTGCCAGGGCGAGCCTGACATTCGACTCGGGCGTGGTCTGCAGCACGCCGTGACCGAGACCGCAGACCCAGCCCGAACGCAGTGAGGCGGGCGCCGCGAGCAGCCGCGAGAAGTACTCGCGCAGACGCGATTCGAGCTGCGAGCCTTCCAGCAGCAGCCACTGTGGATCGATGTTCCCCTGCACACTGCGGGGCGGCACGTTGTGGGCACGCTGCTCGCGCAGCACCTCGACCGGATCGTGCCGCCAGTCTATCCCCAAACATTGCAGGTCCAGCCCGCGCAGCGCCTCCCAGTGCGCAGGTCCGGTATCGCGCGAGTAGTAGATCACCGGCGTTTGCGGGCACTGCGCACGGAAGCTGCGCAGCACCGCTGCCAGCGGCGCGGCCGCATGCAGCGCAAATTGCGCCGGGTTCAGCGTGCCGGCAGCCGTGTCGAACACGGCCACGCAGTCCGCGCCGGCGCGCGCCTGTAACGCCATGTTGCCCGCCAGCAATTCGCACAGACGTTCATTGAATCCCTGGTAGAGACCGGTATCCAGACCGTTGAGACCACCGTGCGCGAAGCCCTCGTGCGATCCGGAGGTCGCATAGGCGTAAAGCGTAAACGGGCCGCCGACGAAGCCGATGAGGCCGGTGTCGGCGGGTAATTGCGCACGCAGTCGTTCGAGCGCCCGCGCCTGGAAATTCATGTGCCCGGCCCGGGCCGCGCCGCCCTTGAGCCGTGCGAGATCCGAGATCTCGCGCAGGTGCCAATCGAGCTGCGGCCCCGGCGCGTAGCGCAGCCCCATCCCCATGGCCTCGAGCGGAAACAGCAGGTCCGAAAAAAGAATGGCCGCGTCGAAACCGAATTCCGCGATTGGTCCCAGCGTCACCTCGGTCGCCAGCGCCGGGTTCCGGCACAAATCGATGAAGTCGTGCCGTGCGCGCAACGCCTGGTAATGCCGATGGAAACGGCCGGCCTGGCGCATGAACCAGACCGGAGGGCGGCCTGCATTGCGGCACGCCAGCGCTGCAAGCAGCCGCGGTTCGTTGGCGCGCGGCACAGTATGGGCTGGCTCCGTCATGCACACCTCAGTCACGGTGTATCTCCGTGAGCAGATAACCGACGCCGCGGATGCTGCGGATCACGCGCGGGTCGGATGCGTCGAATTCCACCAGCTTGCGCAGCCTGACGATGAAATTGTCCACGGTGCGCGAGGTCGGGAATTCGTCCGCCGACCAGGCGCGATCGAGAATCTCATCGCGGCTCACCGCCTTGCCGGCGCGCTCGGCCAACAGGCGCAGCACCGCGCACTCCTTGTGCGTCAACGACTGCGTCTCGCCATCGACCGTGGCGATGAAGCGCTCGAAATCCACGCGCGCGCGGCCGATATGCACCAGGCCGCGCATCTCCCCGGGCACCTGCGCCAGATCCTGCGCGCGCTTGAGGCAGTTCTGGATTCGCAGCAGCAGTTCGCGGAAATGAAATGGCTTGGCGACATAGTCGTCGGCGCCGATTTCGAGGCCGCGAATGCGATCCTCGGCATCCGCATGTGCGGTCAGGAACAGGATCGCGGTAGTCGGCGCGCGTGCGCGCAGCTGGCGCGCCAGGTCGAAGCCGCTGCCATCGGGAAGGCCCACATCGAGAATTGCAAGCGCAAAGCTGCCCTCCGCAATGGCGCGGCGTGCACTTGCCAGCGAATCGGCGCGCGTGACCACGAAACCGGCTGCGCGGAGCCGCTCGATCAGCGTCTCGGCAACGTTGCGCTCATCCTCCAGCAGCAGCAGCCTCGCCGGTGCGCTCATGTGCTGACCGGAAACCACAGCTCGGCGCGAAACCCCTCGCCCGGAGCGGTATTGAACTTTGCACGGCCGCCCATGCGCTGCATCAGACGTCGCACGAGATACAGACCCACGCCGGCGCCGCTGGAGTTCGGGCCGCGCCCGAACAGCCGCCCGAGGCGCCTGGCACCCGCATCGACACCCTGGCCGTTGTCCTGGTATTCCAGCACCAGCTGCGCGCCGCGCGCCGCCGCCGTGAGCCGCACGTCGACCGGATTGACGCGCGCATGACGCACCGAGTTCTCGACCAGGTTGCGCAGGATCATCTGCAATGCACCCGCGTCAGCCTGTATGGGCGGCAGACCCGGATCCAGGTGCGCGCGCAGGTCGAGTGCTGCACCGTGCGCCTGCGCAATGCCGTCGAGCGAGTGTGAAATCCACGCCTGCAGCGGAATGGACTGTTCGCGCAAGGGTCCGCCGCCCTCGATGCGAGCGAGCTCGAGCGTCTTATCGATCTGCGATTCCAGGCGGTGCGAGTCTTCGAGCAGCCGCGTGGCAAGCTCTGCGCGCTGCTCCCCTTCGGCGATCGCTTCGGCCTGCAGGCGGATGCTCGTCAGCGGCGTGCGCAACTCGTGCGTGACCGACGCAAAGAACGCCTGCATCGCGCGCGCGCGCCGATGCTCACGCCAGTAGAGCCAGGCGAGCAGCAGCGACACCACGGCCAGCAATGCCAATGAGGTGGCGGATTCGCCGATGAGCATGAGCCGCGTCCGCGACCACTGTGCCGCCGCCTGGCCCACATTGCCGCCCTGCAGCGCCTCGAGTGCCGCGATCTGTGCCGCCTGTCGCTCGATGACGGTGGCCCACCAGACGACCAGTACCAGCTGCAGCGACAACCACAGCGCCGCGGCAGCGGCCAGCCAACGCGCGCGGCGCATCGGAGCCCGGCTCAAACCACCTTTACCGGCATTGTCCTTCATGAGACCGCGCCCGCAGACTCAAGCCAGGTACGCCACTGCACGACCGAGGGAAACATGCGCAGATTCTGCACCCCCGCGCTCCGCAAGTGCGCCTGGGTCTTGCCGGGTCCGCAGGCGTGCTGGGCCGAGGGGTTCACCGAACGATGCCAGCGATCGAACTGCGCGCTGCTGTGCCAGTAGCAATGCGTCGTGTCCCCGGGCGGCGCCGCGGCCGCCTCCTGCGCGGACGGGACGTCCAGGTGACGATAGGTGGCGATGGCCTGCGCGGGAGCCCAGCCGGCCACGGCCTCCGCGTGCGTGAGCACGGTCCAGCCCGCAGGGGGCGGAAGCTGCAGCAAGGGCTCGCGCAACAGCGATTCGAGTTGTCCGAATCCCAATCCGTCCGCGCAGCCCTCGATCCACAGGCCCTGCTGTGCGAGCGCCTTCCAGGTCGCAACACCCGGCACGTAAATGCGGCAGCCCGGCCGGATCGCCGCCCGTGACGACACTGGCAACGCGCGGGTGTGCGCAATGAAAACCGCTTCGCTGGCCGGAAGACTGCGCGCGCTGGCGGCGACACCTTCGGCCACGGCCTCGATGGCGGCGCGCTCCGCGCGGCTGCCGTCCCATGCGCGCACCGGTCCTACCGGTGCCGCCAGAGGCGTGGCGGGCGTCCAGCGCTGCTGTGCTTCCTGACCGTCCTCGCGCACATAGAGCAGCGTGCCCAGATCCGGCACCTCGATCCGCGTCGCACCGAAGCGCTGATGACAGCCGCCGCCGCGCGCGCCGAGCAGGGCTCGTTCGGCCTCTATGGCGCGGCGGGTCGGGGCATCATCGATTTCAGCCAGCAGACGCGCGGTCGCGTCATCCCCGGCACGGCACTCGATGCCGAGCGCCCCCTGCGCGGGCGCGGTCGGACAATTCGACAGCGGCAACACCATGCGCGGCAAAGGCGCGAAGAGTTGCTCGAGCAGACCGCGCCCGGCTTCATCAGCCCAAAGCCGCGCCAGTCCGGCAAAGGCCAGCACGATGCCATCCAGATGCCGCGCCGCGCCGCGCGATTCGTGCAGCCGCCGTAGGCGCGAATCGACGTTGCCGCGTAATTCCGCCAGGCGGATCTCAGCTCCAGCCCCAGCCCCAGGCAGCGCCTGGCGCAGAAAGTCCGGCACGAGACTCATGCGTCGCGGAGACGAGGTGCCGATCGTCAACGGCAGGCCGGCGGCCAACCGCTCGGGGACGTCTCGCGCAAAAATGGCGATATCGTGGGGCTGCTCGCGAGGTGGCACCGCGGCAAGCTTCAGGCGGGGCGTGCGATCGAGACTCAGGTCCTTATAAGAGTGCACCGTCAGGTCGATCTCGCCTTCGAGCAGCGCGTGGTCGATTTCGGCGGTGAAGAATTCCTTGCCGTCGACCGAAGACAGGGGCCGATCCTGGATGCGATCGCCGCGGGTCTCGATGCCGACCAGTTCGACGCTGAGGCCGGCGTGCAGCCGTTCCAGTCGGCGTGCAACGGCGGCGCTTTGTGCGCGGGCCAGCGCCGAACGGCGCGTGCCGAGCTTCAGTACGCGCGACGGCATGCGTCAAACGGCCATGCGTCAGGCGACGTTGAAGGCCGCCAGATCTTCCCAGCTGTGGGGATGTGAGGCGTTGGCGCCAAGCCCTCGAAGGAGGGCCTTTTCGCGGCAAGCCGCACGCGCACGCTCGATCTGTCGCCGCCGCACATCGGAGTGCGCCTGCAGCATGTCGAACAGGGCGCCGAGACTGACGAACTCGGGCAGGTCCTTCCAGGGCGCCGCGCCCTCGGCGCCCGCGCCCAGATGAATGATGCTTCCGCCGCCGCCGGTGCGCTCGCGCCAGGCGGCGGTCCGCAGCCGATCCGACGTCGCATGCGGGGGCACGCAGATGACGATCTGATGCGCGCCGCGCCACGCCGCCAGCTCACCCTCGATGCCGTCCTCGAACACGCGCACCGGGCGCTCGGGACTGCGCTTGCCGAGTTCGCGTGCGAGTTCATGTGCCCTGGCCGCAGTGCGATTGGACAACCACAGTTCCGAACCCGTTAGCCAGGGTGCGATCGCCTGCGCCAGCTGACCCGCACCAATCAGCAGCGTCGGGCCGGCGGCCGCGTCGTCGCCCAGCAGGCGGCGCACCTGGGATCCGTAGGATGCGCTACCGAGGCTGCCCAGATACTGAGCACGGATCTCTTTGGCATCGCGAAACAGGTGCTGCATCCAGGGCAAGAGCTGCTGCACCAGACGCGATCCGCGGGAGGAGAAATCGCCCCATGCCTGCTTGATCTGCCCAAAAATTTCAGTCTCGGCAACCAGCTTGCTTTCGAGCCCGCAGCAGATTCGCAGCAGAAACGCATAGGCCGCGGCCCCCTCGAACTGCTCCAGCGCGCAATCGGCTGGAAATTGTGCCCGCGCCGCGCCCAGCGCCTCAAAGCCATACAGGACCGCAACGTGGCGCTGGCAGGTATGGATCTCGAAGCCATTGGTCGATGCCGCTGGCGCACCAGGCGAATGCAGGACATTCAGGAGACGCAAATCCATGGTCCTAAAGGCTAGCGGTCCGGCTACCGGCTGTGTCATGGCCGTGTCACGGCCAGGATCAAATTTGGCCATCGTTAGCCACCGCATATCGCAGTTTTGGCGCCCGATGTGGGGGTGTCCAGCCCGCCTCGTTATGCCATCATCCGCCCATGGATCAGGCAGCCACCGACGACCGCGGCAGCCAAGCCGCGCTGCAAAACCTCCAGTCGGTGCTAACGGCCGACGAGAATCTCGAGGCATGGGCCATCCAGCGGCGTCTGTTCGCTCTGAACCACCGACGGGTGGCGCTCGGTGCCACCAGCGGCCGATTCCTGGCTGTGACACGTCCCCTGTTTGGCGGTTTCGATCTGGCCGATGTGCGCTGGCAGGATCTCAAGGAAGTCCACCTGCGCGTCGGCATTCTCGGTGCCAGCCTGCAGCTGACGGCGCTGGTTGGTTCCGATCTGGCATCGGCCTCAGGTCCAACGCGGACCCTGCTCTATGAGGGGCTGCGCAAGGATCAGGCGCAATCGCTGTATCGGATCTGCCAGGCACACGATCAGGCCTGGCGCGAAAAACGCCGCGTGCGCGATCTCGAGGAGTTGCGAGCGCGCTCGGGCGGCATTCAGCTCAGCGCCGGCGGTGGTTCAGCCGCATCGCCGTCGACGGCCGACGGCGATGCCGAGAGCCGCCTGCGCAGCGCCAAATCGATGCTCGAATCGGGCCTCATCACCGATGCCGAGTACGAGGCCCTCAAGGCCAAGATCATCAGCAACGTCTAGCAGGAGCCTCATGGAGTCTTGTCGACCCGCCTGAAGCCCGTGGGCACTTCAAAGGTGCCGCCCGGAATCGAATCGGTGCGGATCGCCACGGTTTCGGTGCTCATCTGGAACATCTGCACCATGCCCGGAGCGACCGGCGCCGCGGCGGCCTGCTGCGAGTCATCCTTCTTGTGGAGCTTGTTGAACATTCCGAGCGCGGCGCTGCCGATCGCGGCACTGGGCGATGTCGGCACGCTGCTGGCGCTCGAGGAGTCGCTGGCGCCCCCGTTGCCGCCACTGCTGCCACCGCTGCTATCGTCCTTGCACTGCGGGCCACCGAATTGCATCGCCGCAACCGTTTTCAGCGGAAAGCCCTTGAGGCTGCCGGCCTGCTTCATCGCCTCGCCCCAGCCATTCTTGTAACGATTGAACACGGCCTGCGAATTGCCCTGCATTTCATTGATATCGCCCGTGAGACCGAGTTTTTTGGCGTAGTTGCGCCAGAACTCACGCGTCTCCGCGGTGCCGGGCACGTCGGCTGCCAGCCATTCATCCATGACGAACACGAAATCGCAGCTCGTGCCCTTGGTGGGATCGGTGCAGGTGGTCGTCACGGTGATGGTCGCGCGGCTGGTGTCCGTGCCCGCGACGCTGGCGTGTTCGCCGCTCTGCTTGAGTTCGGAGCGCGGCGGCGACCATTGGCATTTGCTGTCATCGACGGGCGCCCCCGAGGGTGCCTCCTGCTGCCTGGCCGGCTGAGACTGCGCGTCCTGCAGCGCCTTGGCGGTGGCATCGCGCATCTGCTGGAAAGTCGTTTCGCTGTACTGCCTGTTGGCGACATCGATCTCGTCGATCACTTCCGCGTCGAGCCGAACGATGCGGACGGTGTTGGTGTTGGCGCTCTTGGCGAGCGCGCGCAGCAGCCGCGACTTGAATTGGGTCTGCTGCTCGGTGCGCGACCTGTTGCCCGAGATGGCCGTACTCGAGCGGCCCTCCATGGCGCCGAACTTGGTAGGGCCGAAGCCATCGACATTGATCTGCTGCTCGATGGTGATGTCGGCCTGAACGATCCCGGCCACGCCCGCGGCCACCAGGGCCGCAATGAATTTCCCCGCAACGCGACGTAACGGCATCCTGATCTCCCTCATTCCTTAAGTGATGTACCGAGTCCGGCGGACAGAGCCTACCCCAATCGCCGCGCCCGCCGCGAGCACCCGGGTGATTGCTTGTTTAACCTGCTGGCGTACTCTATCCGGGTGTTTCGCGCGTTGCTCTTACGGCGAGCCGCAATTATGTCGTCCCCCTTTTTACCGTTGAGGCTACCTCTTATGAAACACAGCCCGAAATGGATCGCCGCCACCGCCGCCGCCTCGTTGACCTGTGGTGCCTCCTTGAGCCTGGCATCACCCGCGACTCCAGAGCCCACAGCGTGGCAGCATCACAGTGCAAAGTTTAGTTACAGCGGCTTTACCTCCGCCTATACCTGCGACGGAATGGAAGGGAAAGTCCGGCAAATCATGCAATTCCTGGGTGCGCGCAAGGACATGACGGTCAACGCGGACGGCTGTCCGCGCGGGTCGAACTCGCCATCACACATGGTGTGGGTCACGCTTGAATTCGACACGCTTGCGCCGGCGGCCGCCGGAGCCGCGACCGCCGATCTGGTGCCCGCGCAGTGGACCGAGTTCAGACTCACGGCGCAGCGTCCGTTCTTCATGGACGCAGGCGATTGCGAGCTCATCGCGGCCATGAAGCCCATGCTGACGGCCAACTTCAGCCTGCGCGCGCTCGACTACAGCACCAGCTGCACGCCACATGAGGTGACGTTTGCCGACTTCCGCGTCAAGGGCGAAGTGCTCAAGGCCGATCCCGAGCACGCCGGCTGAGGCAGCCACTTAGGCATCATGCTTCGTATCGTTCTGGTCCGACATGGCAGCGTCCCCGGCATAGAGCCCGAACGGTTTCGTGGCGGCTCGACCTTTCAGCTCACTGAACGCGGGATTGAGGAAGCGCGGCGCACCGCGCGGCGCATCGCACAGCATTGGCGGCCCGCGATGGTCTATACGAGCCCGCGGCAGCGATGCATCGATACCGGCCGCTTCATCGCGGAGCGATGCGCCGTACCGACCCGCGTGCTCGACGACCTGTTCGATCTGGACTACGGAGAGTGGACGGACCGCACGCACGAGGAGATTCGCGCGGCGCAGCCGGTTCAGTACCGACTGTGGAAGACGCAGCCGCACCTGATGCGCTTTCCAGGCGGGATTTCACTGCAGGATGTGGCCATGCGCGTCGCCGATGCGCTGCGCTATGTGGTCGCGACGCATCCCGACGACACCATCGTCATGGTCGGACACGACAGCGGCAATCGCAGCCTGCTGCTCCATCTGATGGGCCTGCCGCTCTCAGCCTATTGGCGCCTCCAGCAGAGTCCCTGCAATATCAGCGAAATCACGATCGGCGATGACGGCGCCACGCTGATCCGCATGAATGAGACCGCGCACCTGGAAGCAGGCGACGCACCGCTCGAATGACCAACCCCTAAGCGGAGGCCGGTGGCGTCGCGATGAGCTTGAAACTCAACTGTATGGAACAGGCTTTGTGCTCTGTGGCCCGATCCCGGATCCGCACCCCATCGCAGGAGAGCTTTCCCGTTGCAGTGATGCTGTCCTGCTTGCGCCAGGTTGCATTCTTGAGCAGCGCCGTCACCGCAGGCTTGAGATCGAAATCACCGTCGCAGTCCGTACACGGACAGACGAAGCGGTAGAAGGCGGCTGCCGCCGGAAAGAGCGTGTGCTGCTGGGGCGAAGGCCGGTGTGCATTCACATCGTCGAACACCAGCTCGATGCGTAACTGCCCCACATCGGGAAAGACCTGCCGCAGCGCAGGGGACTGCATGCGTTCGCGCAGCATCTGATCGCGACGCAGCAGGCTGACGCCCGGACTCTTGCGCGCAGCCATCCTCACAGCATCGGCTCCACGGCGACCGAGGCGCTGGGCGCCTCGACCCGAAGCCGCTGCTCCGCACGCACTTCTTCCAGACTCAGGCTGGTGTTCTCCGCGATAACCGCGATCAATCGATGTTCGGGGTTACGCGGCAGTTCCAGCTGGTGCAGGTTTTCCCAGAGCTTGATCCGCGCCGACGGCGTGTTGAGCGGCGAGGATTGGTCACGCAACAGCTGCTGGCGTCGCTCGAGCGCCTCCGTCTGGAGGCGCGCCATGCGTTCGCGACGATCCGCGGTGCTTTCACCGATATGCAGCGATAGGGCATAGCCCACACCATCGGCCGATTTATCGTGCACCGCAGCTCCTTAGTTCAGTGGCGTTCAATAGCGCCCGCCACCACCGCCGCCGCCACCACCGCCGCGGTATCCACCACCGCCGCCGCCGCCACCGCCCGGACGACCACCGCCGCCGCCGCCGGTGCGCGGCTTATCCTGCGCCTCGTTGACGCGCAACGGACGACCGCCCATATCCTTGCCATTGAGGCTCTGGATTGCGCGCGCCGCGTCAGCCTGATTCATCTCGACGAAACCGAACCCGCGGGGGCGGCCGCTATCGCGGTCGATCGGCAGGGTGACGAGCTCGACGGTGCCGAATTCGGAGAACAGAGTGCGAATCTCCGCATCCGTAGCGGAAAACGGCAGATTCCCAACATAAATTTTAGCCATGACTGAAAAAGACTCCAATAACTGGAACGGCGCTTCTGGCAGATAAAGATTGTAGCCAGAGAGCCGCTCTACACGGCAGGTACAGCAATGAAGTCAGGGAGAGATCGTCTCGCGAGACATCAAACCGAAATCCTGTCACCTGATCGCAGGTGGCTCGGTCCAATCTCGCTTGCATCAGATGACGCAGGATTGGCACAGGGACGTCGACGATCCACGAGCATCATAGCACGTTGCGCGCTCTGACGCAGTTCGATCAGACTGTGTGGTAGTGGATCTGAAACTGACCCGCTACCAGACAGTCTCGTCTTCTAGAACTTCTTCTTGAACTGCACCCAGACCGTGCGCGGCTCCGACGGGATGCCGTAATCCGCGCCCGACTGCCCGGACAGGTCGAAAATCTGCGTGTACCAGAGCCTGTTCGCCAGGTTCGAGCCCACCACTGCAGCCGCCCGAATAGATGAAATCGAGACGCGGCGTGATCGTGGCGCCGTTCGGCACGCGCACGTCGTGCTACACCGCGAGACTCCACTTGAGTGGCTGGAAGCCCGGTTCCGGGGCACCGATCGGGATGCCGGAAGCCGCCACGCTGGAGTCGATCGCAAGAATGTCCAGCGCCTGGCCGACATCCACGAATTTGGGATGGAGCCGGATGTGATTGCGGCACACGTACTCGAGGCGATGCGCGAAGATCGCTACCACATATTCACGCACCCGGAATTCAAGGAGGAATTGTGGGAGCTATTCGACGAGATTCTCCTGGACTTCCGCGACTATCCGCAGGATCCTGGATTCGACCAGCGAACGGTGTTCGAAAAGACCCGGCGCGAGAGCTATCGGCGTCAGCCGTTGGGCCTGAAGGCACCCTAAGCCATGCCAGTGAACGCACTCGACCACGTCAACATCATTACGGCAGACCTGCAGGGCACGACGCGGTTCTATGTCGAGCTATTCGATCTGGAAAGTCGTAACCCGCCGCCTCCGCTGACGGCCGACAACGCGCAGTGGATGTACGATGCGGCCGGCCGCGCCATCGTTCATATCAACAGCCTTGACTGTCCACGTGCCTACGACCGCGATGTCACACCCGGCCCGACCGGCGCGCTACATCACGTCGCGCTCAACTGTCGCGGCTATGACGAAACCATCGCGCGACTGAACGCCCGGCGCCTCGATTACCGCCTTAACCTCGTGCAGGCCATTGGCCTGCGGCAGGTGTTCACCCAGGACCCCAACGGCGTGCTGTTGGAACTGAATTTCTTTGCCGATTGAGTCGCGCCGCCGGCGCCCCTACCCCTGGGCGTATCCTCCACCGTCTCCGCCCCAATCGACGTCCATTGATCGGAATTCGGGGATGACGCGGCACTGACCGGGCGGCACGAATCTCAATCGATCGCGCCGGACGATCCACTTCATCACCTGCTCGATTTTCTCGCGCCACGCGAGGCCCGCCCCCCGGAAATTGCGCGCATTGGTCTCATCCGCTAGGGCGGCGAGTCTGGGCACCAGGATGCCCCCCAATGTCGTCAGGGTCAGCAGCTTCGCACGGCGATCCGGGAGGGATTTTTCGCGATTGATCAACTCCTTGGCTTCCAGCCTCTTCGCCAGCTTCGAGATCGCGCTGCGGGTCAGCCCCAGCCGCGCAGCCAGATGGCTTGGCATCGAGCCATTCTCACCACTCTCGTGGAGCTTGCGCAAAACCACCCATTCGGCTGCCGTCACACCGAACTTCCGCACCTCCCGACAAAGCTCATGGGAGAGGCGGTAACCCACGTAATGCACCCAATAGGCCAGGTATGACTCCAGGGTGCTGATCCGTTCTGGCCTGCGTTGCATGGCATCGGTTCCCGCGATTGGTCAACTAGGACACCATTTCAGCAACGGGGCGCCTTCTTTCACAGGCGGCAAATTTCGGTCTTCCTCCAGTTATTGACGCCGCAGCCATCAGGGCACCGGGGTGAGGCGCCCTCGGGCGCGGCGCTCGCAGTCTTACCTATCGTGGCCCGACCAAGTCCGCAGCCCCGGCGCCGTGCGATCTTCCTGGGACAGCGCCTTGACCATCGCAGGACGCGCCGTTACACGCTGCCGCCAGTCGACCAGGCGCGGGCAGCGCTTGGCAATTTCCAGCCCAGGGAACATGCGCTCCACCATCATGCCGCACATGGAATAGAAGTTGATGTCGGCGAGCGTGTAGTCATTGCCCGCAAGCCATGCGGATTTGGCAAGCTGCTTTTCCACCTTGTCGACTGCGTAGATGATCTTGTCGGTAGCTTGGGCGAGATCGGCTTCGCTGAAACCCGAATGCGCGGTTTTCCACTTCTTGCGCTGATCGGGCAGCGCAATCCGCTCCATCAGCTTTTCGAATTCGCCGCTTTCGATCTTGCGCGCGATGATGCCGACCATGCGGTGCCAGCCGTGCATCGAGACATAGTTCATGACGTGCTCATCGACGAACTTGTTCCAATAGCGTATGCGCGCGGCGCCTACGGGATCTCTCGGACGCAGTGGTATCTCGGGGAAGACATCTTCCAGATATTCGTTGATGACCGTCGTATGAGTGATGATGGTGCCATCATGCTCGAGTACCGGTACCTGTCCTTCAGGATCGATGGCCACGAACCAGTCGGAATGCTGTTCGAACTTGTGCAGATCGACGTACACACTTTCGAAGGCGAGCTGCTTTTCGAACAGTGGCGCGAACCGGCCACCGAAGCCGGCATTGGCAAACAGGCCGTCGATTGGACCGAAGGTGCTTTCCGCGCGTTCGATCATCGCGCGCAACGCCTCCCGATCCGAGACATCCGCCACCCCGCAGTCCGCCGTTCCGCCTTCAGCCAGAATGGCGCGCACCGCCTCAGCCAGCTTCGATGCGGTACGCGCTAAGAGGAAGACTTTTGCGCCACGGCGCGTGAGCAGCGTCGCCGTCGCCAATCCAATACCGGTGGATGCGCCGGTGATCAGCACGTGCTGCCCCTGGAAATCGCTCATGCCGGTGCGCGGCTCAAGCCAGCATCTTGGGCCCGGTCTTCTTGGCCGCCTCAATCTCCGCTGCGCGGTCCCGCTTGATCGGCACATCGCGGCCGGCCTGCACCGAGCGCCTGGCGCCGACGCGCTCCAGCAACGCTGCAGATGGGTAAAGTCGTCGATTGCCACACCCGACCATTCGTGGCCCGACTGCCGACATCTGGAACATCAGCCACTGCAGCACGACGCTGCGTTCGCAGGGATTGTTTGGGAGAAACTTACCGGTCTTCTCGGCAAGATAGATCAGGATGGCCCCTGACTCGAATCGGCTTTCTGCTCGTTGGTGGCGAAATCGATGACCCGAACCTCTTAGGGCAGTCCCATCTCTTCCAGCGCAATGGAAACCTTCCAGCCGTTCGGTGTCGCAGCCGTGTAGGGCGATGCCATCGGCTTTTCCCGGCAATTCAGAGTATTGCCTCGCTAAAGATACTCCTATACATATTCCCGCGGCGCAGTCAGCGCTCGACTCACAGCGCACGCTATCTGCACTGATCCCTGCGACACCTCGACAGTTCGAATTGGGGGGCTACAGAATCCGGCGAGCGTCGGGCGCGCGCCGCGTCTCAGTGAAGCGATCGTTGAAATCCCGGTCCGCCTGGTAGCATCTGCATGAGGCGGTCATGAGTCCACGCCGATCCAGCACGGTAATGACACCGCGGCTATACCCGATCAGACGGCGTCGCTTCAACGAACTGGCCGCCTGGGTGATGCCAGCGCGACGCACCCCCAGCCTCGAGGCCAGGGCTTCCTGAGTAATGTTGAGCGCATTTGCCCCGGCGCGGTCCTGGGTGGTCAACAGCCGAGAGGCCAAACGGGCCTCGAGCAAATGGAACTGTGCGCAGATTGCCGCTTGGGCGAGTTGCCCCATGCGAACGTGAACATAGCGGTCAATCTCACTTCTCAAGGCTCCGCTGCGCCTGAGTTCGCGGCGCAGGGTCACGGCGTCCATTCGCAGGGCGGAGCCGGCGCCATGTACCGTCGCTCGCTCTGCCGATATGTCGGCGCTGAGCGCGAGAGCAGTCCCCAGCATGCCCTCGTTTCCCACAAGCCCGATTTCGAAGGCGGTCGAATCGCCCGTTGGCATGATCAACGAGATGAAGCTACTGGTCGGGAAATAGATGAAGGCGAGAGGCTTCCACGGGGAATAAAGCAGCTCGGCAGGAGCGAGTTCAACGATCTCGCAGCCGCCGACAATGCGGCGCCGTTCGGAAATCGGCAGCGCCGCGAGCAAGCGATTGTCTGCGAAAGGGGATAACGTCAAAGCGCGGCTCGGAAGACCTCGATTGGCAACGTTAAGCCCGTCCCCGTCAATCTGTCTGGACGCCAGCGCACATTGGACCGCGGAAGTATCTGGCGCTAAGAGGTGAGGTACGGCAGCAGACGATCGAACTCCGTCTTGACCACTTGATAGCATTCGCACGATCGCGACTCCAGGCGCGGCCGATCGAGCACGGTGATCTTTCCCCGACGGTAATGAATCAGACCGGCCAGTTGCAGCTTACCGGCAGCCTCGGTCACGCCTTCGCGGCGCACACCCAGCATGTTTGCGATCAGCTCCTGCGTCATCGTCAGCTCGCTCGAGGCCAGGCGGTCCAGGCTCAACAGCAGCCAGCGGCACAATTGCTGATCGACTGAATGGTGCCGATTGCAAACGGCGGTTTGTGCCATCTGCGTGATCAACGCCTGGGTGTATCGCAGCAACAGCCGCAGGAACGGACCGAAACGCCCGAACTCGTCTTTCAGGTATTGCGCCTTCAGACGATATCCGTGCCCGGCGCTTTGCACGACAGCACGACTGGGCGTGGTCTCCCCGCCCATAAACAACGCGATGCCAAGAATGCCCTCATTACCAACGATCGCTATTTCAGCCGATGCCCCATCCTCCATGACGTACAGCAACGAAACGATCGCAGTGGTCGGGAAGTACACGTATCGCAACGGGACACCCGGCTCGTACAGAACATCGGCGAGCTTCAGCGGTACCAGTTCCAGGCTTGCTGCAATGCGCTCGTAATCGGCCGCCGGCAGGGCGCTGAGCAGATGATTCTGGCGCGGGCTATGGCGGTTGGCGGTTGCTTGGGTGGTTCGGCTCGCGGCGGGCGACGCTTTCTTGACACGGGTCCGCTCGCCGGTTGCCATACGTCACTGTACACGTGCGCAGTGAGCCTGTGTACGGTTTCGCGCATAGGCGAGCGAGCGCACCGCCAGTGCACCGCGCCATAGACGAGCCTGCAAGTGCGGGGACGGCCCTACGAAGAGGGACCTGTCCCCGCCTTCAAGTGTTATCGGCGCTCACCCGATTGTTCCCGATGACCACCTCGACGCCACGGTTCTGCTGGCGCACGGGCTGGCGCTGTTGTCTGCAATCGCAGAACCCTGTCTACGCAAGCGACGGGTCATGTCACACATCCAGTCATTTTGGCTTCTCCTGGCGCGATTCGAAGCTGCTCACGGCTGCCAGCCGTGAGTCGCGCCCCGATTGAGGACGAAGTGTCTCAGCGCAGCGACTTAGGGTCTGTGCGCTGGCGAACCAATAGCGCCCGACCCGGCTGCGCCGAACAGAGGCATACATTCATCGCCTATGTCCGCTGGCGCACAGAGACTCGTTCAACCCCTGCAGTAGTCTTCTGCCGACAGCGCAGAGAACGGGAGACTACGATGCTGACAGCTCAAACCGACTCGACAGCACAGAACAATCACCTCGGGGGCCGCCCGTGGATGCAAGGCCAGTATGTCGAGGTCGCAGCAGTGATCGCGCGTAGCCCTCCGAATTCGCTCGCCGCTGAATTTGAAAGGCTTGTCCTGGCGGATCGACGCAAAGATGAATTCCTCGCCGTGCTGTCGCATGAATTGCGCAGTCCCCTGGCTGCAATCCAGAACGCAATTGCAATACTTCGAAGTCCCGGGGGAAGCGATGCGACAGTACAGGGCGGGATGCACGAACTCATCAACCGGCAAGTGCGACAGTTATCGCTGCTTGCCACTGGACTCCTGGATGTCGGCGGCATCGCGCGCGGCCAACTTCAGCTCCAGCACGCCCGAATCGACCTGGTCACTGTCCTGATCAGCGCGATCGAGACAGTTCAATCCGATATCAGCCGACGTGGTCAGACACTAACGGCAGCGTGGCCCCGCTCCAGCATCTGGGTACTCGCCGACCCGAACAGGCTGGAGCAGGTGTTCGTGAACCTGCTTACCAATGCATCGAAATACACTGATGAGGGTGGACAGATCTCAATGTCATTGCTGGAAATGGACGGCTGCGCGATTGTCCGGATCAAAGACTCCGGGATTGGCATAGCGACGCCCATGCTGGCACGCATTTTCGACCTTTTCATGCAAGTGCCTGTCGCCTCGGCACGGCTCAGATCCGGTGTGGGCGTGGGCCTCGCACTGGTGCGAAAACTTGTGGAAATGCATGGCGGCAGCGTAACGGCCCTGAGTGCAGGGCTGGGACTAGGTAGCGAATTTGTCGTGAGCTTGCCCGCTCTAGCCCAGTCGACAGCGTGACGGTGCCGCAGCGTCTGGCATTCATCGGCAATTCGCTGCCGCGCCGATGCGGAATCGCGACGTTTACGACCGACCTGCAGCAAGCTGTCGCCAGATCGTCGCCCTCCACGGACACCTGCATCGTGGCTATGAACGATCATGAGCATAGCTATGATTACCCTCCCAGCGTCCGCATTGAGATCAACGATGCCAAGCTGGCCGACTACGAGCGTGCTGCCAACCTACTGAATGCGGGCGCATACGATGTCGTATCGCTGCAGCACGAGTTCGGTATCTTCGGCGGCGAAGCGGGCGGCCACATCCTGGCGTTGCTGTCGCGGCTGAGCATGCCGATCGTCACGACGCTGCATACCGTGCTCTCACGCCCCACCTCCGCGCAGTACGGCGTCCTCGACCAGATCATCGCTGCCTCCTCGAAAGTCATCGTCATGGCCGAGAAGGGCAGCGAGTTGCTGCGCAGCGTCTATGGCGCGCCGTCTGAAAAGACTGAAATCATTCCTCATGGGACTCCCGACGCCCCATTCGTCGAACCTGACGAGGCGAAGGCCGCCTTCGGCTTCGCCGGACGATCGGTCATCCTGACCTTCGGACTGTTGTCGCGCAGCAAGGGCATCGAAGTCATGATCGATGCGATGCCGGCAATCCTCAAAAGGCGGCCTGATGCCGTCTATGTGGTACTCGGAGCCACGCATCCCAATCTGGTTCGCGATCAGGGCGAGGCCTACCGGGAAGAACTGGTAGCGCGGGTGCGAGCGCTTGGAATCGAGGAGCACGTGGTGTTTCTTGATCGCTTCGTTGATCAGGCTACGCTGATTGGTTTCATCTCGATGTGTGACGTCTACGCCACGCCCTATCTCAACGAGGCGCAAATGACCTCGGGCACGCTGGCCTATAGCTTTGGATTGGGCAAGGCCATAGTCTCAACGCCCTATTGGCACGCGCGTGAGTTGCTGGCCAACGATTGCGGCATCCTCGTGCCCTTCGGTGATTCGACCGCCATCGGTGAGGAGATTGCGACGTTGCTCACTGACGATGCCAGGCGCTCTGCCATGCGCCGGCGCGTCTATGCGAGCGGTCGATCGATGACCTGGCCGCGTATTGCGCAGCGCTATCTGGCAACCTTTGAAGGCGTTCGGCGTAACCACCGGCCTCGGCTGGTCGCGCGATCTGCCACAGTTGTTCCGTCTCGCGATAGCCAGGTCCTGCCAGCCATGCGAGTCGCGCATTTTCTCACCCTGTGCGATGACACGGGTCTATTGCAACATGCGCTTCACTGCGTACCGGATCGCTCGCATGGTTACTGCACCGATGACAATGCCCGCGCATTGCTCCTGGCCTGTTACCTCAACAAACTTGGCGATCATCAGCTATCCGATTCAGTGACGAGTCGATTCGCCGCGTTCATTCAGCACGCCTGGAACGTTGATAAGGGGCGATTCCGCAATTTCCTCAGCTTCGATCGACGCTGGCTAGAGGATCAGGGTTCCGAGGACAGTCACGGGCGCGCGCTCTGGGCCCTGGGCGAATGCGTCCAAAATGGACGCAGCTCCTCGCTGCGTCGATGGGCGGTGGCATTGTTCGTTGAAGCTTTGCCGGCTGTGGAAGGCTTCAGCTCGCCGCGGGCGTGGAGTTTTGCGTTACTTGGACTGGACGCCTATTGCGCCTCGGTGGCGGAAGATGGCGCTGCAAGCCGATTGCGCGGCTTACTCGCCAACAGGTTGATGGCTCTGCTGACAGCGGTCGAGACCCATGACTGGGAGTGGTTCGAGGAAAGTCTCGCCTATGACAATGCACGTCTCTCACAGGCGTTAATCGTCACGGGACGTGCAACCCACACCCCGTCTTACGTCAACGCTGGGACGCGCTCGTTGCGGTGGCTCATGCGGCTGCAGACCACCCGGGCAGGCATCTTCAGGCCCGTAGGGTCGCAAAGCTTCGGTGCCAAGCGCCTGCCGCCACGGGCTTTCGATCAGCAACCGCTGGAGGCCGCTGCCTCGATCGCGGCGTGCGTTGCGGCGTGGCGAGCCGACGGCGATCCTGCCTGGCGAGCCGAGGCGGCACGGGCGTTCGCGTGGTTTCTAGGCAGCAACGATCTGTCATCGCCGCTGGTCGACGTGGAGACGGGCAGTTGCCGCGATGGATTGCATCCGGATCGCGCCAACGAGAACCGGGGCGGTGAATCCGCAGTCTCCTACCTGCTCAGTCTGGCGCAGATGCTCGAGCTTGCGAGTCTCAATGATGAGCACGCAACGCTGGCACCCAGTCGGGTCGCCACCGCCTGACAAACCATGGAAATCTGTTACAGCCAATGCTCTTAAAGCGCCAAGCGCTCCAGTTGCGTCCGAACCCTGCAAGAGTGGTGCTGCGCCCCTTCAAGCCTGCGACGGAGCCGCGGGAGCTCAACCGCACCGACAAACGGCGCGCCAATCATATTGTCGATCGTGTGCTCGCCCTCGATCCCGAGGCCGCGGGCCGCCAATTGACCGAGGTGCTGGAGAATTTTCAGGACCGGCATCGCGACCTGGTCACTACTTTCGATGCGCGCGGTGACCACATGCACGACCTCTTCGCCGCCCACGCCTCCTTCAGCCCAACTCAGCGACAACTGGTCGGCGCATACTTCCTGCACGAGTATTCCTTCGAAGCGGCGGCGCTGTTCAATCCCAGCATCGTCGCGCACCCGGATCAAACGGGTGTCCCGGCCGGCGCGCTGCGATTCATTCTGAGTGTCCGGGCTGTGGGCGAAGGGCATATATCCTCTCTGACTTTCCGATCGGGACTCGTCGCAGCGGACGGAAAAATAGCCCTGGATCCCACGGCGCGCCTGGCGTCAATCCCCAGCCTGCAGAAGTCTGAACCGGGCGCGCCCGCGGGTTTCATCGACGTGATGTTCAAGCCCGAGGAGGACATCAGCGAGCGGGTGATCTTCCCAATCACCGATTCGCAATCGAATGGCATCGAAGATGCCCGCTTCGTCGAATTGAATGACGATGGCCACAGGACTTTCTACGCGACCTACACCGCCTACAGCGGTAGGGCCATCAGATCGGAGTTGATCGAGACCAAGGATTTTAATGCCTTTCGGATGACGCCACTGAAAGGATCTGCGGCGCGAAATAAGGGCATGGCCCTTTTTCCCAGGAAGTTCAACGGCAAATACGCCATGATTGGGCGACAGGACAATGAGAGCCTCTATCTCATTTATTCGGATGACCTGTACTCTTGGAATGAGGGTGTCGCGCTGCTCAAGCCACAATTCCCATGGGAATTCGTGCAGATCGGCAATTGTGGGTCACCGATCGAGCTCGACCAGGGCTGGCTGCTGCTGACCCATGGAGTCGGTCCGGTCAGAAGATATTCGATCGGCGCCGCGCTACTCGATAAGAGCGATCCATCAAAGGTCCTGGGGCGCTGTTCCGAACCGCTGCTGAGGCCGGAAATGTCAGAGCGCGACGGCTACGTACCGAACGTCGTCTATTCCTGTGGCGCGTTGCGCCACAATGATCGCATCATTCTGCCCTACGCGGTCTCCGACACGTATTGCAACTTTGCGACGATGGAGATTGCCGCGCTGATCAAAGCGATGTAATTGCGGCCGCAAGCAGGTCGTACTGTGTCAAGCGCTTGACAGAGGCGCCGACGGATTAGGTTCAGGATATCTCCCGACGGTTAGAGAGCAACTCAATCCAAAGGAGATTCACATGAGCAACGTAATCAATTCGTACCTGCAGAAGTTCGTCGCGGCTGCCGTCGCAGTGGCGATGACCGGACTGCTTGCCTGGAGTGTTATCGATTCCACCACCACAGGACCGAGCGATCAGATCGCGGTGCGCGCCGGGGCCTGATTCCGGTCCACGGCTGCCGAGTCCAAAGGGGCAGCGATGGCTCGTCGAAGCTCAGGCGGCATTGGGGACAGGCAGTGATGTTATTTTCCCTGGCGATTTGCCGGATCGTCAATCGGACCCTACCTTCGAGCCAACCGAGGAACGACCATGACCAATCCTATGTATTACAACTCAGCCCCCGTTTTCAAGCAGCTGCTGACGGCCTTGAAAGCCATACTGGCGAAGGCCGAGGCCCATGCCGCCGCCCAATCCATAGTGCCAGACGCATTATTACTGGCACGGCTGTATCCGGACATGTTTCCACTGCTGAAACAGGTACAAGTCGCCGCCGATTTTGCCCGGGGAATCTCGGCGCGACTGGCGGCCGTTGATGTTCCCACCGAAGAAGGCAAGGAGAAGAGCTTTGCCGATCTGGACGCTCTATTGACCCGGACATTGGACTTTATCGATCATCTGAATCCCTCAGAATTTGAAGGTAGCGAACAGAAGGCAATCGTATTGCGTCCCGGTACGCCGAAAGAAAAGAAGCTCAGCGGTCAGGCGTACCTCGCCAACTACGGATTGCCGCAATTTCTGTTTCATATCACAACGGCCTACGCCATCTTGCGCCACAACGGGCTGCCCATCGGCAAGCGTGATTTCATGGGGGCGTACTGACCAAGTTCGATGCGTGGAATATTCAACGCTGCCGCGATTTGACATCTTCCGGAACCTCCGGTGCTGGCTGGCCTTTTCGAATCACTCTTGCAGCACGATACGGCGTTGCGAAGTTAAATTGGCGACTTCCCTGGCATTATCGCAACGTAGAATGTCCTTCGGTCGATGAATTCGGCCTGTGGATCGTTCAGTCAGCGGTAGTGCCCAGGGTGTCTGTAGCTCGTCGCAGCGCACAGGACTTCTGACTCGAACGGGCGTTCGGCACTAAATAAATAGCAAGCAAACGCCGACTCTAAAGCACAAATAGCAGCGCGCCTTCGACTCGAAATCG
>Ga0302320_10003508_pt1 | contig 36382 bp, 25 predicted proteins | sample Bog_T0_3_FD_202130 | JGI IMG/M metagenome (GOLD analysis project Ga0302320, IMG submission 202130) | Peat permafrost microbial communities from Stordalen Mire near Abisko, Sweden - Bog_T0_3 | ecosystem: Environmental > Terrestrial > Soil > Wetlands > Peat | place: Sweden: Abisko, Stordalen Mire...
CCGTGGCTATTGTGGGCCATACCGGAGCTGGTAAGACGACGCTGACCAGCCTGATGATGCGGTTCTACGACGTGACGGCGGGACAGATCCTGGTGGATGGCGTGGACGTGCGCTTGCAGGATCTGCATGCGCTGCGCAAGCATTTTGCAGTCGTGTTGCAGGATCCGTTCCTGTTTACCGGCACGCTGGCGGAGAACATTCGGCTGGGCAACGAAGAGATTGACGAGCCTACGCTGCGGCAGGCGGCGCGGGATGTGAACGTGCTGGACTTTATTGAAACGCTGCCCAACGGCTTTGACGAGCCGGTGCAGGAACGCGGCAATTCGCTTTCCACGGGGCAGAAGCAGCTGGTCAACTTTGCGCGCGCACTGGCTTACAATCCGCGCATTCTGATTCTGGATGAGGCTACGTCGAGCGTGGACACCGATACCGAGTTACGCATTCGCGGGGCGTTGGAGCGGATGGTGGAAGGGCGGACCAGCGTGCTGATCGCGCACCGGCTATCGACTGTGCAGAGGGCGGATACGATCCTGGTCATGCACAAGGGGCAGTTGCGCGAGATGGGCAGCCATCAGGAATTATTGGCCCAGCGAGGGCTTTATTGGAAGCTCTACCAGTTGCAGTACAAAGACCAGGAGAACGGGTTGGGGACACACCATCTCGGGCAACCGTCGGAAGTGCCGGCAGTTTAGGCGGCTGCGGAAAGCATCCCGCAGGGGCTGAAGCCCAACGTTGATTTGATTGGCTTTATTGGCCCGACTGAAGTCGTGCCCTTTTACAAACCTTCAAAATCCCGGCTGGAGCGGGTTTTTCCGCAGCCTGTGAAGTCGTGCCCTTTTACAAAGCTCTCGAAATCGGCCCGGGAAGCGGGTTTTTCCGCAGCCTGCGAAGTCGTGCTCTTTTACAAAGCTCTCGAAATCGGCCTGGGAAGCGAGTTTTTCCGCAGCCTCTGAAGTCGTGCCCTTTAACAAAACCTTCGAAATTTCATGGCCATTCGCCGATCCGATTCTTCCTGTCGGCAAATCTCTCCATAACCGGGCGCTTCGGAAAGGTGTCTAATGTTGCGCATGGACAAGAACGACCACGCGGCGATCCAGGCGGTTCTGGCAGGAGATAAGGAGGCCTATGGGGCACTGGTGGTGCGCCATAGCCATATTCTCTTTCGCGTGGCCTATCGCATAACGGGCAATGAGGCCGATGCGGACGACGTGGTGCAGGAGGCCTTCCTGCGCGGATACCGGAAGCTGGCAGGGTTTGAATCGCGGGCGAATTTCGGCACGTGGATCTACCGGATTGCGGTGCACTGCGCGCTGGACAAGGTGAAACACCGCAAGGGAGACGAGGCAAATCTGGCTGGGCAGGTAGGCGATTCGAACGACCCGGAACTGGACCAATTGCAAGTGGCCGATCATGGCGCCGGGCCTGACCGGATCCTGCTTAGCGGGGAGATTCGATCGATGCAGGAGGCCGCGCTGCACAGCTTGACGGCTACGGAACGGACGGCGTTTGTGCTGCGGCACATGGAGGACAGGACGACAGCGGAGATTGGCGCTGCATTGGGGATTGAACCGAATGCAGCCAAGCAGGCGGTATTCCGGGCGGTGCAGAAGTTGCGACGCCGGCTGGCGCCCCTCAGGGTGGCAACATGATGCATTTGACGGAAGAAGAGATGATTGGACAGGTTTATGGCGAGGGCGAAAACGCGGCTGCCGTGGAGCGGCACCTGGAAGACTGCCGGGAGTGTGCGGATGCCTTTGCCGAGTTGCAGCGCGACCTGGCCGATGTGAATGCCGGTGTGAATCGAGTGGCGACGCCGGAGCGCGATGCGCACTACGGCGAGCGGGTGTGGGCGGCGATTGCCGATTCATTGCCGGTTTATGCGCGGGAGAAGCGCCACTGGTGGTCGAGTGGACTGTCTAAGGGCCTGAGCTACGCCACGGCGTGCGCCTTGCTGGTTGCATGCGCGTTTTATGCAGGCCGGCTATGGGAGCAGCGCAAGCAACTGCAAACTCCGATTGCGAAACAAGCGCCCGCGCCGCAACAGACCAAGCAGCAGCCGATCGTGGTTGTGGTTCTGGACGACCACCTGGACCGCTCGGAACGCTTTCTGGTGCAACTGAAACATGCGGACCTGGATTCCTCGGCCATGGCGTTTCCCATGCGCGAAGAGGCGCGCAGCCTGCTGGCTGCGAACAAGATATGCCGCAAGAATGCAGCGGCGAAGGACGATCCGGAGTTGACCACGGCGCTGGACCATCTGGATAGCCTGCTGGCCGATGCGGCCAATGAGCCGGGCGGCCTGAATGCCCAGTCGATTGCCCGGCTGCAGGATGAGATGAACCGCGATGGCGTGCTCTTCGAGGTGCGCGTATTGCGCTCCAGGGTAGCGCATCGCGGTGGGACGGGGGAGACGCCCGCCAAGGGAGGGACGATATGAGGGCCAAGCCTTTGATTCTTGTTGCATTGCTGTTGGGAGTTGCCTGTTTTCCGGCAGGCAGTCGCGCGCTAGGGGCCATGGAATTGTCGGGACAGTCGCTTGGGGAGTCCTTTGCAGGGTCTGGAGCGCTGCCCGGCGCGGAGGGATCAACCGGCACAGGAGCTGCGGATGCGGCTCCAACGGACGCGCAATCGCCGGAGAGCACTCTGTTCACAGAGGGTTCGCGGGCCATCAACGAGGCACGCTGGGCCGATGCGGTAAAGCTGTATGCCAGCGTAGCCGCGCTGCATGGCGAACACGCCGACGGCGCGCTGTATTGGAAGGCCTATGCGCAGGACAAGCTGGGACAATCGAAGCCTTCGGAGGCCACTTGCGCGGAGTTGCGGAACGGCTATCCAAAAAGCCGCTGGCTTGACGATTGCAGCGCGTTGGAGATTGAAATTGGCTCGAAGACCGGGAAAAAGGTCCAGATTGAGCCCGGTCAAAGCGACGACGTAAAGCTGCTGGCGCTGAACGCCATGATGCGCCAGGACGAACCGCAGGCACTGGCGGAGATTCAAGCCATTCTGAACGGCGACTCCAGCGAAAAGTTGAAAAAAGAGGCCGAGTTCATCCTGGGTCATCACTACTCCAATACGACCTATGCGCAGATCGTCCGCATCAGTTATGTCGAGGGGGACGTGCGCATCCAACGGGGCGAGCCGAACGGAAAGGCAAGCATCGGGACATGGGAGAAGGCGGTTGCCGATCTGCCGCTGGAAACGGGCTTCAGCCTGGTGACCGGCGAGGGAAGGGCGGAGATCGAATTTGAAGACGCATCGACCCTTTACCTGGGAGAGAACTCCGTTCTTACCTGCAACGATTTGCATGTCACTGCCGGAATTCCCTACACCGAATTGGCGCTGCTTTCCGGCACGGTTTCGTTGCATATTCGTCCTTATCTGGCGGGCGAGAGATTCATTTTGCATACGACAGTGAACGATGTTATTTCAAAATTCCCCGAAAAGGCTTACGCAAGGGTGGAGAGCTTTACGGATGCCATGACAATCACGCCGATGCCGGGCGGCGAGTTGCGCATGCCCGGCTTGCCGAGAGACGAAATTGTTGCCGTCCATACCTGGACCTATGGGCTGGACAGACCCTTTATTCCCGAGGAGCAGGGCGGTGAAGAGGTCTCGACTGCATGGGATAAATGGGACACATGGGTGAACGACCGGGTTGCCCAGCGGGACGCTGCGGTTGCAAGAGTGATGGAGGCGTCGGGACTGACACAGCCGATTCCGGGCATGGCCGATATGGATGGCCAGGGGAAATTCTTCGATTGCGCGCCGTATGGAACCTGCTGGGAACCAATGGAAGACGCGGCAGAGGATCAGGAGGCCACGCAGACGCCGGAAAACGAACACTATGGATTCGGAAAGCCTGCGGGGCACAAATCTGGATTTGTGCTGGCTTCGTTCAACGTGAGCGGATCGCCGGCGCAAGCGGCACAGAGCAGCCCCGCGGCCCGCCCGCAGATTACCGAGCACGAGGTCTACTTTCCTTGCCCACCGTCAGCCATTCGCTACCGGACGATGAAGGATCCAATCACCGGTAAGGTGACTGTTATCGACCGCAGACTTGTGCCTGGATTGGGCTACGACTGGGCAGTATGTCATGCCGGGACGTGGATTCGGCACAAGCGGCATTATGTGTGGGTGGCGGGCGGCAAGCGCCATCATCTGCCGCCGGTTCGCTGGGTCAAGAGCGATCATAAAGTCGGATTTGTGCCGCTTCATCCCTACGATGTGAAAGGCCGGCCGGCCATCAACGCCAAGCATGAAGTTTTCACGATCAATGGCAAGAACGAGATCAAGCTGGTGCCTGTCAAATTCGAGCCGGGGTCGCCGATTGAATTCCTGAAAGAACCTCCGCGGGAATTTCGCAACTCACCCATGCGTCCATTGGCGGTGGCTGAGGTTCCACGCATGGAAGCACACCCGTTTGAAAAGGCCCCGTCGGACAGATCCGGGAGCAAGAGCATTGAGCTGAGCCGGGCAGCGGTTCCCATACGCTTCGATGCCAAGTCGCGGAGCTTCCTGGTGGCGAAAACGGAAATGCGGGAAGGCAGGACGGCGACAGTCTCCGTGCCAATGACCAACCGCGGCGGCACTCTGCAGGCGCACGGCGGCACGTTCAGCGGTGGCAGCGGCTTCCACGGCGGGAGCAGTGGGTCTGCGGGCGGCGGATCTCACGGTGGGGGCGGAAGCAGCGGCGGCTCCAGTGGTGGCGGCGGCTCGCATGGTGGGGGTGGCGGAGGAAGCGTGAGCAGTGCCAGTTCGTCGAGCAGCAGTTCAAGCGCCGCGAGCAGCGGTGGCGGGAGTTCGCACCACTAGACGCATTCCTGTTGACGACCTTTCGGGTTGCGGTACACCTTGAGAAGGTGCAAACTCCTGGAGAGGCCGCGTCCAATTGAGGTTTTGTATGCTCCTCCGTCTCCGGCCGGAAAGAGATTTCAGGGTCTCGGCAACTTCCGGGTCATTGGATTGTGCAGGGACGCATTGTGGGTTCACAAAGGTAAGCATCGGCGATGTGAATCATCGTCAAGGAAGACTTTGCCATGACGCTCATGCCTTGTTTCTTCTGTTTTGACTTTGCTTCGGTCACTTCCACTGCAATTTCAAGTTTTAGGCGAAATCCACCCATGCGAATTCTGTTGCGCGCTTTTCTTGCCGCCCTGGTATGCGCAACAGGGAGCTTCGCGGCGGCGCAGGCTGGCGGTGCACCCGGCTCCGCCCTGGTCGCGCAGCGGACGCTGATTACGCAGCTGGTGGATGAGCTTCAGCGGACGGTTCTGAAAGGGAACACGCATCCATTGGCGCGGCCGGCATTCGATCGGGGCACTGCGCCGGCCAGCCTGCCCATGCGGCGAATGACGCTGGTGCTTCAGCGCAGCGCCGAGCGGGAATCCGCGCTGCGCACACTGCTCGACGAGCAGCAAACCAGGAGCTCCGCGAGTTATCACCGGTGGCTGAGTCCGGAGCAATTCGGGAAACAGTTCGGGCCCTCGGACGGCGATCTGACAACGGTAAAAGCGTGGCTCGAATCGCATGGGTTTCAGGTTGCCGGAATCTCCAAAGGGCGCATCGCGATCGAGTTCTCCGGTACCGCCGGGCAGGTGGAGGAAGCATTTCGCACCTCAATCCACAAATACGAGGTGAATGGCGAGCTGCACTGGGCCAACAACACCGATCCTTCGATTCCTTCCGCGCTGGCGCCGGCTGTGAAAGGCGTGCTCACACTGCACAACTTCCCCAGGCATCCGGAATTCACGCTGCGCGCGGCCCAGGTGCGCAAAGCGCAGGACACTTTGGGCGCCTCGCCGCTGTTCACGTTCACGCCGGGACAGGAAACCTATTACGGGCTGGGTCCGACAGACTTCGCGACCATTTACAACGTGCTCCCGCTGTGGAACGCGGGCATCGATGGGACCGGGCAGACGATTGCCATTGTCGGCGAAACAAATATTCACGTATCGGATATCGAGGCCTTTCGCAGCCTTTTCGGCCTGCCCGCGAGAGATCCGGTGGTGATTTTGAACGGCCCCGACCCAGGGGTGGTGGGCGATGAGCCGGAAGCGGTGCTGGATGTTTCCTGGTCGGGCGCGGTGGCAAAAAACGCTACGATCGACTTGGTGGTGTCGGCGAGCACGGAGACCTCGCTGGGGGTGGATCTTTCCGCGCTCTACATTGTGGACAACGACCTGGCCCCGGTGATGAGCGAAAGCTACGGTATATGCGAGCAAACGCTGGGAACCGGCAATGCCTTTTATAACGCGCTGTGGCAGCAGGCGGCGGCCGAGGGCATCACGGTTGTAGTCGCGGCGGGAGACGGCGGTTCAGCCGGATGCGACGATTTCGACTCGGAGGAATTTGCCTTCGATGGAATAGCGGTCAGCGGGTTTGTCTCTACACCGTATAACGTTGCGGTGGGCGGCACGGATTTCGACCAGAACCCGGCCACCGAGGCAAATTATTGGAGCGCGACCAACAACGCCACCACCGGCGCATCCGCAAAGGGGTATATTCCGGAGACCACCTGGAACCAGTCTTGCGCGGGACAGGTGGCCAGCCAGTGCACCGACTCTTCGAACAACCTGGACATCGTGGCGGGAAGCGGGGGGCCCAGCAACAGCGCGGTCGCGAACAGCCAGGGAACTCCCTCCGGCTACCCCAAGCCCTCTTGGCAAACCGGAGCGGGTGTGCCGCAGGATGGGGTGCGCGATGTGCCCGATCTGTCTTTGTTTGCCAGCTCGGGGTTCAGCGGAAGTTTCTACATTATGTGCGAGGAAGATATCAATGGCTTCTTCGGCACTCCGGCGGACTGCAGTCTGGCGAACGACACTTTTGTGGGAATTGGCGGAACGTCGGCAGCCGCGCCGAGCTTTGCCGGGATGATCGCGCTGGTCAACCAGAAGACAAGCGCGCGGCAGGGAAACGCGAACTACGTACTCTACAAGCTGGCGGCGCAAAACGGGGCCAGTTGCAATTCTTCGACAGCAGCGGCGACGGGAAACTCCTGCATCTTTTACGACATTACGAAAGGCAATGACTCGGTGCCGTGCTGGGGGGGTACACCGGACTGCGGAACGGCACCCGCCAACGGCTATGGCGTTTTGGTGGACCCCAACAACCCCAACAATCCTGCATGGACAACCACTCCGGGCTACGACCTGGCGACGGGGCTTGGAACCGTGAACGCCGACAACCTGGTGAACGCGTGGAACTCGGCAGCCTTCACGCCGAGCGCGACGACGCTTACCAACCTTTCACCCGTCAGCGTTGCGCACGGCCAGGCGGTAAGCATAAGCGCGACTGTAGAGGCCAAGGCCGGCAGCGGGGCGGGCACGCCAACCGGCTCGATCGCGCTGATAGCCACACCGGGCGGCAACAACCTGGGCGTTGATAATTTCCCCCTGGTGAATGGCGTTGCGACCGGCTCGACCGCGCTGCTTCCAGGCGGGACTTACAACGTCAGGGCTCATTACGCCGGAGACGGGACGTTCGGCGCCAGCGACTCGGCTCCCGTCGAAGTGACCGTAGGCAAAGAGAACAGCACTTCCGCACTCGTGTTGGAAGCCGAAGACCAAGCCAATGGCTGGCAATTTGCCCCCGTCACCACAGTTCCTTACGGCTCTCTGCTGCTGGTGCGCGCCAACGTCAACGGGGCCGCCGGCGTGGCCTGCGCCCCCAGCCAGTTGCAAAGCGGCGTCGCATGCCCGACAGGCTCGGTCAGTCTCACCAGCGGCGGAAAGCCCCTCGATGCCGGCGGCTACACGCTCAATTCCCTCGGCTACGCGGAAGATCAGGCCGTGGCCCTCGACCTGGCCGCCCTCGGCAGCTATACGATCAACGTCCAGTACGCCGGCGACAATAGCTACAACACGAGCTCTGGTTCGGTAGCCGCCACCGTCGTGCAAGCGCCCACGTTCATGTACTCCGTTAATCCCAACCAGACGAATATCGAAATCTCGGGCGGCAATTACATCTATTACGTCTTCTCCGGACAACCGTTCGGCCTCGGCGTCGCAGCCAGCACCGGCAGCGTTTTCCAAGCGCCCTCTGGCTCCATCTCCATTCTCGAAAACGGCAGCCCGGTGCCCGGCACCGTGAACACTTCCTCAACCTCCGGCAGCTTCAGCGGCAACCTGAATGCGCCGGGGCTTGCGTTTGCGTACATCTCCGCAGGGCTTACCCGAACCATCAACACTCCCGGCAACTACACCTACACCGCCTCCTACCCCGGCGACGCCTTCTACCTTGGCTCGCAAACCTCGGCTCCCGTCACCGTCACCGTCGAGGACACCACCTTCAATCTCACCACGCCCATCCCCAACGTCACCATCTCCGCGCCTGGACAAACTGGAACAGCCGCCCTCGCACTCACCGGCGTCGACAACTTCGCAGGGCAGGTAACCATCTCCTGCACGCTCCCGGCCACCATGCTTGAGGCCTCCTGCGCCAACGCCACGGTCAACATGAACTCGCCCACCGCCACTGCGCAGCTCTCCATCACCACCGCCGCTGCACACACGATCGGCCTCAAGCGCGCTCCCCTCGCGCCGTTTCTGGGAGCCGGCGCGGTGGTCTGCCTGCTGGTCTTCTTCGCCCCCTGCGGGTGGCGCAGAAAGCTTCCCATTGCCGTCTTCCTGCTCGCCTGCCTCGCTGGCCTGGGAGGCTGTGGCGGCGCCGGCCAACCCCCGATTCAGGACAACGGCACCCCCGCCGGTACTTACACCGTCAACGTCACCGCCAGCGCATACGGCATTAACCGCACCGGCTCCTTCACCGTCACGGTGCAGTAGCGCGGACGATTCGCAGGCAGCAAGAAAGCCGCCCCGGGGTCTCCAGGGCGGCTTTCTTGGGGCGGCTTTGGTTTTTCCTGTGGAAGAAAGCTTACTTGGCGGCCACCAGTGGTTGCGTGGCCAGGGTGCCATTGGCGTAGCCCTTGGCGATCTCCTTGATGTCGATCGGAGCGTAGTCGCCGGCGTGTCCAGCCTGACCGAACTGGGTCATGCGCAGGGCAACTACCTTCTTCATGGCCTCGCGAGCCGGCTTCATGTAGTCGCGCGGATCGAACTTCTCCGGGGTCTCCGCAAACACCTTGCGGATGGCGCCGGTGATGGCCAGGCGGTTGTCGGTGTCGACGTTGATCTTGCGGACGCCGTTGCGGATGCCGAGCTGAATTTCCTCGACCGGCACGCCCCAGGTTTCCTTCAGCTTGCCGCCGTATTGATTGATGATGTCCTGCAGGTCCTTGGGTACGGAGGAGCTGCCGTGCATGACCAGGTGGGTGTTGGGCAGGCGCTTGTGGATGGCGATGAGCACGTCCATCTTGAGGACCGAGCCGTCGGGCTTCTTGGTGAATTTGTACGCACCGTGGCTGGTGCCGATGGCGATAGCCAAGGCGTCAACGCCGGTGAGCTCGGCGAACTCGACTGCCTGGTCGGGGTCGGTGATGTGATCGAGGCCGCTGCCGCCGGCGCCGTGGCCGTCTTCAACGCCGCCGAGCACGCCGATTTCGCCCTCAACGGTAACGCCGCGTTCGTGCGCGTAATCGACGACCTTGCGGGTGACTTCAACGTTCTCTTCGAATGTGGAGGGGGTCTTGCCGTCGACCTTGAGTGAGCCGTCCATCATGACCGAGGTGTAGCCCAAGTCGATGGCGCTCTTGCAGGTTTCAAAGCTGTTGCCGTGATCCTGGTGCATGGCGATGGGAATCTCGGGATTCAGCTCCGCAGCCGCCTGGATCAGCTTGAAAAGGTAGAGGTCCTCGGCGAAAGCACGCGCGCCGCGACTGGCCTGAACGATGACGGGAGACTTTGTTTCCTTGGCCGCCATCATGATGGCCTGAATCTGTTCCATATCGTTGACGTTGAATGCGCCGACGCCGTAACCGCCTTTGGCGGCCTCGTCTAGGAGTTGCCGCATGGAGACTAAAGGCATGGTGAATCTCCTTCTTGGATAGATCTGGATTGGAATCGGGCCGCCTTGTACGCTCGGGCCCATATGGGCGGGAAAACAGCCTTGCGGGCGGCAGGAACTGCAATCGTCCCTATGGTAGCAGAGAGGCGCAAGGGAAAAGTGTGTCTCGGAGCACACTGTCTTCGCGGAATAAGGCTTCGGCTTGGCTCAAAAACTGGTGGAATTCCGGTACAAAATGAGCTGTTTCCGACGGTCTGCCAAGCGTAAGTTGTGTGTTTTAGCAGGCCCTTTTCGTAATTGTAGATGCAACGTTATTGTTTTCATATGCATGGGGCTAAACCGAGGGAGGGGTGGGGTAAATTGCCGGGGGTACGGACCAGGGCACATGCCTGACAGATTGGGCTGAGGGAACGGCGGAATTTGTGGTGCTTTGAGGGCCATGAATCGATTGTGCACGTTTCCGCGAATTAAACTGCAAACTTCTGGGAAATATTTGAGACTATTTCCCGGGCCTTCGACGCCGCTGAAGTAAGCTGTGCCAAGGATGACAGGCCATTTGTCGGTAGAAGCTTTAGACTCAAGCCGCTAGCCCTGCCCAGTTGTGCTAACCTCAACCCAATCCCGTGGACTCTTCGAAGAACAAACTCTATTACGGTGACAATTACGAAGTCCTGAAGCGCTATGTGAAGGACGAGACGGTTGACCTGGTGTATCTGGACCCGCCATTCAACTCGAGACAGGACTACAACGTTCTTTTTGCGGAGAAGGATGGCTCTCAGTCGAGTTCGCAGATTCATGCGTTCGAGGACACGTGGGAGTGGAACATCGACGCGCAGCTCTCCTACGAATTGATTGTGGAGCAGGGCGGGCGCGTCGCCGATGCACTCCGCGCGTTCAAGACGTTCCTGTTCAACTCCGACATGATGGCTTATCTGGCGATGATGGCTCCGCGGCTGATCGAATTGCGGCGGGTGCTGAAGCAGACTGGGTCGATTTATCTGCACTGCGATCCTACCGCGAGTCACTATTTGAAGATTTTGATGGATGCGGTGTTTGGGCCAGAAAACTTTCGAAGCAACATCGTCTGGAAGAGGACCAGCAGCCACAGCAACGCATCAAGAAATTATGGCGCAGTAAACGACGATCTCCTGTTCTACGTGAAATCCAACGCCGCGTACACATACAACGTCCAATATGTGCCGTACTCTGAGAATTACGTCAAGGAGAACTACTATCGCGTCGACGAGAACGGGCGGCTATACAGGACCGACAACCTGCGGAATCCGAGCGATCGTCCAAACCTGAAATACGAATACAAGGGCTACAAGCCACATGCAAATGGCTGGGCAATTTCTAAGGAGAGAATGGAGAAACTGGATAGCGAAGGGAGACTACATTTCCCAAAGTCAAAAGACGGTCGCATACTTTTGAAGCGCTATCTCGACGAAATGCCCGGTATGCAAGTTACGAACATATGGGACGACATACTCGTCATTCACGCCATGGCGCTTGAGCGTTTGGGTTATCCCACGCAAAAGCCGGAAGCGCTTCTGGAAAGGATCATCAAAGCGAGCTCAAACGAAGGCGATCTTGTGCTCGACCCATTTTGCGGCTGCGGTACCACTGTGCAAGTTGCGCAACGGCTTAACCGCCGCTGGATCGGCATCGACATTACCCACCTCGCTATTGGCCTCATCAAGAAGCGCCTCTCCGATGCGTTTGGACCAGAGATCCGAGATCGCTACGAAGTAGTTGGCGAACCAACAGACTACAACGGAGCCGCAGCCCTGGCTGCTGAAGACAAGTACCAGTTCCAGTGGTGGGCGCTTGGCCAGGTTGGGGCGCGCCCTGCCGACCAGAAGAAGGGAGCGGACCGCGGCATCGATGGGCGTCTCTACTTCCACGACGACGATTCCGGCAAGTCAAAGCAAATTGTGTTCTCTGTCAAAGCCGGTCACGTAACGGTCCCACAGGTTCGCGATTTGCGCGGCGTGCTTGAACGCGAAAAGGCCGAGATCGGCATATTCATCTCGTTCGAAGAACCGACCCGTCCCATGCTCAAGGAAGCTGCCGAGGCCGGATTCTATAAGAGCGGCCCACTCGATGAGCTTGTGTATCCGCGAATTCAGATTTTGACCATCCAGCAGATCCTCGACGGCAAGCAGCCGGAGTATCCCGCTCGGCGCGACGCGACATTCAAGAAAGCTCCGCGCAGCCGGCCGGCGGTGGCGGAGAACCTGACTCTGCCGCTGTTGCCGGGGGAGGGTTGAGTCAGCCAGAGCGTCCCTCAGGGGCAAAAGCCCACGTCTACTTGAGCTATTTGCGGCTCGACTAAAGTCGTGCCCTTTCAAAACATGGACTGATTCAGAGGTTCCTTAGAAGATCTTCGCATGCATCGATTATGAGGCTTCGATGAATTCCTGAACTGAGAGCACCGATGCGCGCGTGGGAAAGAATGTATTGATGAGGCAATCGTGGATCTGGGAATCGAGGTCGGCGCAGCAATCTTTAATGACAGCGAGACGAAAATCGGCGTCCGCGGCTTCGAGCAGGGTGGAGAGGACGACGCCGCTGGTGGCGATTCCATAGAGGATCAGCGTGTCGATGTCGTTGGCGCGAAGGATCATGGCGAGATCGGTGCCAGTGAAGGCGCTGATGCGATGCTTGGTGATCACAATCTCACCCTCTTTCGGCGCGATGATGGATGGGATCGCGCTGAGCGGCGGCTGAAATAACTTCTGATGCTGCGCCGAGGATCTAATGGCGCCGAAAAGAGTGTTTCGCGAGCTGACCTCTGGGAGCCCCGGACGAAAGCCTACCTGGATATGGATAACGGTCATGCCGGTGGCACGTGCATGATCGAGGACATTTGCCGCCCGCGTCAGGAAGGCGTCTTTGTCGTCTTTGGCGTAAATGGAAACGATGGCGGTTTGGCAATCCATGCTCAGGACCGCGGTATGCGCGGGATCGATGGGAAATGTTGGGGTCACAATCACCTCTTGCCGCATGAAAGATTCTGTCAGGTTTCACATTTTAATCCAGCGCGACATTCGTCGGTCATCGGCTGGGATTGAATGACAGATTTCAATCGAGCGTTCCTTGCTGATGAGCTAGGCTGGGTTGAGGGTTGTGCTTTCCCGCCCTTGCGCCAGAAAAAAGGCGCAAGAACGGGGCACGGAGCATTTGCGCGGCGTCCGACACAGTGGTCCGGTGTGGAATAATCTGGCGGTGAACCCCGCCGCCGCAACAACGCCGGATAGCTGGTACCTGGTAGCTTGCGCTGCTGGAACGGTTCTGCTGCTCTTGCTGCTGATTGCGCGGGTGCGGCTGCACCCGGCGCTGGCGCTGGCCGTTGCCGCACTGGGTCTGGGCGTGGCTGCAGGCATGCCGCTCAAGCAGATTCCGCTCTCTTTCACCACCGGTGTTGGCAACCTGATGGGGCATATCGCCATTGTGCTGGGGCTGGGCGCGGTGCTGGGGCGGTTGCTGGCGGGGTCGGGTGGTGCGGCGGCGCTGGGCAGGCTTCTGGTGGATCGATGCGGAGCTTTTGGTTTACCGTGGGCGCTGCTGGTTCTGGGGATTATTGTCGGCATGCCGGTGTTTTTTGAGGTGGGCCTGGTGCTGTTGATGCCGATTGTGGCCGAGGCCGCACGGCGCACCGGAAGACCGCCGGTGCTGGCTGGGATGCCGCTGCTGGCGGGGCTCTCCATTGTGCATGGCACGCTGCCGCCGCATCCGGCCGCGATGCTGGCTGCGGCGCAGTATCACGCCGACCTGGGTCACACCATTCTGTGGGGACTGGCTGCGGGACTGCCCGCTGCGGCGCTGGCTGGTCCGGGCCTGGGATGGTTCCTGACGCGGCGATGGGAGAAACGGCGAAAGAAGGACGCGCCGGTTGAAGAAGGACTGGCGCTGTTTGAGGCAACCCACGACGAGGAGTTGCTGATTGAACAGCGGGAAGCTGCTGCGGCGGCTCACAAGAAGGTGATCGTGAAAGCTGTGCCGGAGCCGGCTGGTCCTGCACGCGCCGCGGCTGCAGTGCTGCTGCCTATTGCGCTGATCTTTCTGGGAAGCTGGGCTGACTCTATCGCCGCGCCAGCAACGATATTCAACCAGATTTTGCATTTTATCGGCAGCCCCGACATCGCGCTGTTGATTGCTGTGCTGGTGGCGCTGTTGACGCTCGGGCCTCACATTCAGACCGGACAGCATCATGGACGCGAGCTGTTGCGGCACCTGACTACGGAGTCGTTTGAGCCGATCGCCAACGTGCTGGTGATTCTGGCGGCCGCGGGCGGACTGAGCGGCGTGCTGCGGGACTCGGGAGCGGCGCAGGCGACTGTGAGTCTTGCGTTGGGTGCGCACATGCCGCCACTGGTGCTGGCGTGGGTCCTGGCGGCGGTTGTGCGAGTGTCGATGGGATCGGCTACGGTGGCCATGGCTGTTGCGTCGTCGGTGCTGGCGCCGCTGGCTGGGCACGCCGGCGTGCGGCCGGAGCTGCTGGTGCTGGCGACTGGGACGGGGTCGCTGATCCTGTCGCATGTGAACGATCCGGGGTTCTGGATGATTCAGTCGTTTTTCAAGCTGGAAGTGAAGGACACGCTGGCCACGTGGTCGGTGATGGAAACGGTTCTGTCGGTGGCGGGGCTGGGGACCACGCTGTTGCTGGCCATGGCGCTGCGATAGGAGCTTCTTAAGGTATTAGCAGGGGCTGAAGCCCAAATTCTCCTTTAAGTTTTTTGGCACGACTGAAGTCGTGCCCTGACACAAAACAACGGTCCTGCAAGAAGCTCCTACCGTGGACATTGTCGTCCGCCTCAATTTGGCTTGGCTGCGGCTTCCTCCAACGGGCGCAGGTAGGCTTCGATTTCTGTCTTGCCTTCGTGGTGGGCCCAATCAGCTGGCGTACCCCTCCATAGAACATCCTTGATGTCGACGCGCGCGCCGCGTTCGACTAACAGCTGGACGACTTTGTCATGGCCGGCCAAAGCAGCCTGATGCAACGGTGTCGAATGGGAATGGCACCCTGGCGGGTTGAACCTGTTTGGATCTTCGCCGGCGTCGAGCAACAGGCTCACGATTGAGGCGTGACCGAACTGTGCGGCCAGCGCGAGCGCACCATGGCGATCCGCCGGGTCCGCCTTAGGAAGCAATTCGCGGAAGTCTTTAAGGTTCCCCATGGCGGCGGCAACAGGTAGAGTCAGCGAAGCACCGCGGCGAAGCAGATCGTTCACCGCGGCAAACTCGCCGTGCCCGATGGCGGCCGGGATTGCACTATCGGGGTTAGCTCCATGGCTGCAAAGCAGATCGATCAGCGGAATCTGCACGCCACATTCCCGCGCCACACGGCCGGAACAGACAAGCCCGAGCGTTTCGTCGATCGCGGATTGGTCCGCGCCGGCATCGAGCAGGACTTCGGTGATCGCGACGATATTGCCGGGCAGCGCGCCATGGCGGACCGGGTTTTCTGCAATGAATTCGAGCAGTGTTGGATTGCGAAAGTAGTTTTGGCCTTCGAAGACAACATGCTGGTGGGCAAGACCGGGATGCTGCCTGAGGTGCGCACGGAGGCCCGCTTCATCTCCAGCGTCGATGAGGTCGACGGCGCGGCGAAAGATGGGGTCTTCGATGCGTTCATGGTGCGGCAGGTCCAAACGACCGGAGAGACCTGGCTTTTCAACGCGTCTCTTGAGGCGGGCCCAACTGGGGAAGCCGCTTTCGCGGGCGACGGTGAGCTGCGCGCTGCTGAGTTTGAACTCGGCGGCGAAGATGGCCTCATCCGAGGCGCCCGAAAACTTTGGATGGAATTCGCGGATGAGCTGCGCCGCTGCAATGCTGCGGGCAGCATGGGCGCGTAGCAGGTCTTTGGCCTGGCGCTTGAGATGGTCCAGGTTGGGGTGGGACGGGAGGGGTCTGACCGGCATGACGAACTTCCTTTCGTATGCCCCGGTCCGCATATTGAGGGCGGAAAGTCAGTTCGCAAAACGAGTTGTAGGTGCCAGGTGGACTCTGTCCTTTCCGCGGACCGGAAGCGCCCTTGTGCGCTAGGGAAAGGCTAGCACGGCAAATGAGGTTGAGGAAAGGGAGCTCGGGCTTGGTGCGCTACTGGCCCAGCACAGCCCGTTGCGCGGCGAATATCTCCTTGAGGCCCACCTCGGCTAAGTCCACCAGCGAGTTCAACTGGGCGCGGGAGAAGCTTCCCTTCTCTGCTGTGGCCTGGGTCTCGATGAGGCCGCCGTCGGCGGTCATCACTACGTTCATGTCGACTTCGGCCTGCGAATCTTCTTCGTAGCAGAGATCGAGCAGTTCGATTCCCCCGACAATGCCTACGGACGTCGCGGCCACGAGCTGCTTCAGAGGCGACTTCTTGAGCGTGCCGGCTTCGACCAGCGCATTCAGCGCCAAGGCTAGGGCTACCGCCGCGCCCGTAATCGCGGCCGTGCGCGTTCCGCCGTCGGCCTGGATCACGTCGCAGTCGAGAATGACCGTGCGTTCGCCCAGGGCATGCATGTCGACGACCGAGCGCAGGCTGCGGCCGATGAGCCTTTGAATTTCATGCGTGCGGCCGCCGATCTTGCCGCGTTCGCTCTCCCTGGGTGTGCGGGTCACCGTGGAGCGAGGGAGCATGGCGTACTCCGCCGTGACCCAGCCGCGGCCGGTGTTGCGCAGCCAGCCGGGAACTCCCTGCTCGATGGTCGCATTGGTTAAAACTCGCGTATTACCGAAGGACACCAGCACCGAGCCCTCCGCGGTCTGGACGAAGCCGGGAACGAGCGCGAGCGGACGGAGCTGGGCAGGGTTTCTGCCGCCGGGACGAAAGAACGGGGAGGGCGCGTGCATAGAGAGATTGTACGGGAGAGGCGGGCGGAGGAACGCGGGCGAGGGTGGTTCCAGAACGGGAATCCGCAATTCTAGGCCTCCGTAATGGGAATTGTCCACTAACTGTCTCAAAGCAAGTTGTTTAGCCTGATTCCCTCCCCCGGCTTCGTTCCATTTCGGGAAGGATGGATTCCTTTTGGGGCCTTGTAGACTGTACGGAATTTGGACAGCAAGTTCTTCCCTTATCAGGAACTTAGAGAAAGAGTCCTAGATTGGCACGCCACGTGTAATAGAAGAAGGCGAAGGACAGGGGCTAGGGAATAGGGAATAGGGAATAGGGACTAGGGAAGAGCCATCCTCTAGTCGCGTCGATCCCTGACAACCGATCTCTGAAAACTGATAACTGATAACTGACTACCGAGCGAGAACGGGAGCGGGTCATGCAGCAGACAGGACAAGCGGCGGGGTGGGACGGAACGGGGCGCAAGCGCGTGGAAGATGTTTTGGGACCGCTTGCGGCCTTGCGAAACGAGGGAGAGAACCTGGCGGAACTGGCGCACGATGCCAGAAACATGGTCACGGCGCTGGGGCTCTATTGCGATCTGCTGGAAGAGCCTGGAGTGTTGGCGACTCCGTATCTGCACTATGGAAATGAGTTGCGGCTGGTGGCTGCGGCCAGTCGCCGTCTGGTGGAAAAGTTGGCGGCTCTCGATACCCGGAACGATATGCAGGGCGCTTCCCTACGGGCCCGCTTGCGGCCTGCGGAGAAAGGTGCGACCCAGGCTGGCTTGGCCGATCAGCCGCAGCCGTCTCACCGCTGGGATTCGATGCCCGCGGTGCTCATCGACAACCTGGCGGGAGAACTGCTGGCCAACCGGAACCTGCTGGCGGCATTGGCGGGACCAGCGATTGCGTTGACGGTGGACACTGAGTCGAGTGCTCTGCCTGTGAATCTCGACGGTGAGGATTTGACCAGGGTTCTGGTGAACCTGGTGAAGAATGCAGCCGAGGCTATGCCGGGGGGAGGCAGGATGCAGCTGAGCCTTCGGGAGCGACCTGGGGTCGAGGGGATGCCGCAATATCTGGTGCTCACCATTGAAGACAGCGGGCCGGGCATCCCGGCTGAAAGCCTGCACAAGGTATTTGAGGCAGGATTCAGCACCCATGCGACCCCCTCCAGGAGCGACAGCTGGCCTTGCGCTCGTCGCGGCCTGGGCTTGTCGATCACCCGGTCGATTATTGAGGCCTCGGGCGGTCGAATCTTCGCAGCCAACAGCGAACGGGGTGGGGCGCGCCTGTCGATTGAGCTGCCCGTCAGGACGCGCTGACCGGGCAGGCCGGTCCGATGCGATCGGACCCACTCGAATCCCCTTTTATCGGACATTCACCGAATCAAGCGTGAGCAACAAATCAAGCGTGAGGCGAATACAATGCTCTCTGCAGTCGAAGGTGCAAGGACCATGCAGTATATTTCTCAAGTTGCGGAGCCGGTAGTGCGGTTGCACCTGCTGGTCGTGGACACGGACCAGGCGATGCGGTCCGCCTGCGCTGAGATTGCCGCCAGCCTTGGCTATGCGGTCGAAAGTACGGGAGATCTGGGCCAGGCGCGCAGCTTGTTGCGCGGCCGGGCGGCCGACATCCTGCTGGTCAATCTGCCGGCGGGAAGCAATCGCGGCCTGGAACTGGTCTCCGAGGTCAAGCTGCTTTATCCGGATACGTCGGTGATTGCAATGACGGCGTCGGGATCGGTGAACGCGGCAGTCGAGGCGATGCGCTGCGGGGCATCGGACTACCTGACCAAGCCCTTCGCCATGGATGAGCTGTCAACAGTACTGGACCGCGCGGCCCAAACCCACCTGACCGATACCGGCACCCGACAGCTGCGGGAACGGCTGCGTCTCTCGCAGGGGCTGGGGGCCATGATCGGCCGCTCCGGGGAGATGGAAAAGCTTTACCGCATTCTCTCCAAAGTTGCCCAGTCCACGCACCCGGTCCTGGTGCTGGGCGAGAGCGGAACGGGCAAGGAACTGGTGGCCAGAACAATCCACGCGTACGGGCCCAATGCGCAAAAGCCGTTTCTGCCTGTCGATTGCGGTTCGCTGGTGCCCACACTGATCGAAAGCGAGCTGTTCGGCTATGTGAAGGGCGCCTTCACCGGGGCCAACCGCTCCAAGGATGGTTTGCTGGTCTCGGCTGAGGGGGGCACGGTATTCCTCGACGAGATTGGTGAGCTCTCGCTCGACCTGCAGGCAAAGCTGCTGCGCACCTTGCAGGAAAAGGAAGTCCGGCCGGTCGGAGCCACGCATCGGATTCCCATGAAGGCGCGCATTGTGGCCGCCACCAACCGCGACCTGGCTGTGATGGTGGAGAAGGGCACCTTCCGCAAGGACCTCTTCTACCGGCTCAACGTGGTTAACCTGCGGCTGCCTTCGCTGCGCGACCGGCGGGAGGATATACCTTTGCTGGCGGCGCACTTTCTGGACCGCATCAGCCGTGAGCACGGCACCAAATTCACGCTGAGCGACGAGGCTCTGCGTACCATGATGAAGCACGACTGGCCGGGCAACGTGCGGGAGCTCGAAAACTCTGTGGAACGGGCGTGCGCGCTGTCTTCCGGACCCGTGTTGCACCTGGGCGATCTGCCGACGCAGTTGCAGCAGCAAGGGCTTGAGGCTCGACGCACAGCTACGGCAACCAGTGAACCGGCCGGCGAGGGTGGCGCCGTAGCCGAAGTAAAGACTCTGGCAGATCTGGAGCGGGATGCGATTCTGGGCGCCATCCGCCTTCTCAACGGAGACAAGCTGCAGGCCGCCAAGCTGCTGGGTATCGGCAAGACTACGCTCTACCGCAAGCTGAAGGAATACGGAATGGTGGACCCGCCTCGGGAACCGTGACCGCCGCACGCTCAAGGGGTAACGCGCTAGGCCGATAGGGCAACTGTGAGAATGCCCACGGCGATCCGGCGGAATTGAAATCGACCCGCACTCCGAAACCTTCTCCCCCGGCTTCGCAAGAAGCCATTTGCGTCCCAATTATTAAAACATCTACGAGCCAACCAGCTCGACATGCGGCAAAACAGTGTCTTTAGAGAACTGCATTATCAACGTGATCGGAAAACAATCCGGGGCCGTGGATTGCCCGGCGGTCGAACCAGGAGCGAACCAGGAGATGGAGATGAGCATTCTGATCGTGAGCGGAATTGAAGGCGCCAGGAGTTGCGCGGCAGTGGTCGGTGCGCAGCTGAAGATGGAGGTTGAAGTGGCGGATGGACGCAAGGCGGCGCTGTCAGCGCTGCGCCGCCGCGAGTTTTCCGCGGTGGTGGTGGACGAAACCATGGCTGAATGCGATCCCTCTGCTGCCGAGGCAATTTGGGAGCGCGCGGGGCTGGCGATTCCCCTGCAAGTCAACTTCGCGCTCTCTGGGGCGGCTCGGCTGATCCGGGAGATTCGCGCCGCGCTGCAACGCCGCGAGAGGGAGCAGGCGCTGGCGTGCCGGGCCGCATCCGCCGCTCTCGAGAACGAGCTGAAGAGCACTGTTGCAGGCCTGCTGCTGCATTCGCAGCTGGCGCTATCCGGCGGGGAAGTGCCGTCTTCGGTCGCCGACAAGTTGCGGGTAGTGGCTGAACTGGCTAATAGTCTTCGCCAGCGGTTGAACGCCCCTCTCTAAACCCGGTGAGATACGGCCGACTCGACCGGATCAGGAATTCACGTGGAAGGATTGGGGCCTTGCAGGGTGCCGTTTTTCGATGAAAACGGCACTTGAATGCGTCAACTCCCCTTACACCTATTCCTAATCCGGTATGAGGCCGGGCTTTCTCCTTTTCGACTTCTCCGGTTTCATGTACCCTGTTGCGCAGTTCCGTTGCAGCGAATCGGGGCGGCATTTGTCCCTGCGTGCTTTTGCCGCGCGTTCGCGCATATGAAAACACGGCCATGGCTTAAGCTGGATGGGACATGAACGATTCAGCTGTTTTGCTTATTGACTGCCCCGACCGCAAGGGACTGGTGGCCCGGGTTTCCGGACTGCTTTACGAATGGGGCGCCAACATATTGCACGCCGACCAGCACCAGGATCATGACCTGGGTCTGTTCTTCATGCGCGTGGAGTGGGGGCTGGAGGGGTCAGCCGATAGTCCTGGGAGCCCGACCAGTCCCGATCGCTTCGATCTGGATGGATTCAAGGCGGCCTTTGCGCCTCTGGCCCTGGAACTCGGGATGCGTTGGCAATTGACCTCTGGAGAGCGGCGCACCAGGGTGGCGCTGTTCTGCTCACAGTATTTGCACTGCATGGCGGATCTGCTCGATCGATGGCGATCTGGTGAGCTGGAGTGCGAGATACCGTTGATCGTTTCCAATCATCGGGACGTGGAGAGGCTCGCCGGATTTTACGGGATACCATTTGAGCATGTTCCTGTAACCGCGGCCACGCGCGCCGAGGGGGAAGCGTGGCAATTGCAGCTGTTGGAGTCAAAAGGGATTGACCTGGTGGTGCTGGCGCGCTACATGCAGGTTCTTTCCCCAGGTTTTGTGGGCCGATTTCCGGCTTCGATCATCAACGTGCACCACTCGTTTCTGCCCGCCTTTACCGGCGCCAAGCCTTATCACGCGGCGCATGCGCGGGGCGTGAAGCTGATTGGGGCAACGAGCCACTATGTGACCGACCTGCTGGATGACGGACCCATTATCGAGCAGGATGTGGCGCGCATCTCGCACCGCGACCAGGTGGAAGACCTGGTGGCGCGGGGCCGCGATCTGGAGAGGGTGGTTCTGTCTCGGGCGGTGCGCTGGCACCTGGACCGGCGCATCCTCTGTTATGGAAACAAGACGGTGGTGTTCGACTGAGAGACAGTTTTCAGTTCTCAGTGGTCAGTTATCAGAGTCTGAGCGCCAAAAGGCGTCGCGAGGATGGGACGCCCAGACATTCCTCGACTGCTAAGAGGCTCTTGCCGACGACGCTAGCAGGATTATTTCTGTCCGCTGCTGGCCCAGGCTGAGTGTGGCTCGGCTAAGACTCCGTCGTATTGCGAGGCTGCCATCAACCTGCCCGCCGACGCACGGATGAGGAAGACCTTCCACCCGGCCCGGGTCCAGGTCCAATCCTTGGCGGAAAGATCGAGGGCAAATACCCAATCATTTTCGCGCGAACTGACCAGCACCCTGCTCATCTGCGGATCGTAGTAGACGTCGTTCACATCGCGCAGGGGAAGGCGCTCAATCCACGACCAGGTCGTGCCGTTGTCCCGCGAGAAATAAACACCTTCCCTGGTGCCGAGCCAGAGAGCGCAGTCGGTAGAGTACGCGGCGCGGTTGATGCGCGTAATCGCAGAGGGAATTGCGACGGGCGTCCAGGATTGGCCGGCATCAGCGGAAATTACCAGCCCGTCACGCCGGGCCACGGCCATTACTGGACCGTGTGAAGCGGCGGTTACATATTCGGCTGAACCTGCCACCAGGCCACCCTGCCAGGTAGCGCCCTGGTCCCGGCTGGTCAACACTCCGTTGGCGGTGGAAGCCAGCCACGCATCGCCGGACAAATCGAGCGCGTAAACGTGGCCGTCGAGGGACTGGGGCTTGTCCGGCACCATCGTCTCGGTTGTGATTTTCTTGCCTTTTTTGATCACGGTGATTTTCTTTGCCACCTTGTTCTGAATCGTGTTGCGCGGGGCCCAATTGCCGCCTGTTGGCGCGAGCGCGAAGATTCCCTTATTGGTTCCGGCTAGCACAGTGCCATCGGATGCCTGCGCCAGGGCGTACACGTCGCGCCCTTCCAACCCATCGGCCATGTGGTCCCAGGTGGCCCCAGCGTTCGAGGAAACAAAAACGCCGCCGAACGACTTGTCGTTCAGCACTCCGGCAAAGATCTTCTCAGGATTGGCGCGGTCAACAAGGAGCGCCTCCACCTTGCGCCCGGAGATGCCCTCATTTGTGGCGATAAAGCTGATCGAAGCGTCCTTGCTGTAGAGCACACCGCTGCGATCGGTGGCCAATAGAACATGACTCGTGTCCTTGGGATCGACGAAGACATCGTTCACGATGGTGTCCGGACCGGTCATGCGATCGAATGTTTTTCCCGCGTCCACGCTCTTGTAAAGGCCCTCGGTGGTTCCGGCGTAGACCACGTTGTGGTTCACCGGATCCTGCTTCAACACGCGGGTGCGACGCGCGGTGGAGGGGATGCCCTGGATTTTTTTATACAGTTCGCCTGCGTTCTCACTTTTGTAGATGCCGCTGCATGCGCTGGTGTAGACGACGCTGGGCTGGGACGGGTCGATGATGATGGAGAACACGTCGGAGTCGTCGATAAGGCCCTGCTTGATGTTGTGCCAGGTCTTGCCGCCGTCGGTGGTCTTCCACGGCAAATGCCATGTGCCGGCGTAGACGATGTTGGGGTCGACGGGATCTACTGCCACCGACTCGACTTCGTGAATTTCCTGGCTGCCGGGCGGACTCATCTGCGCCCAGGTAGCGCCGGCATCGGGGGAGCGGAAGACGCCGTCGAGGGTTCCCGCGAAGAGCATTTTCGGATCGGACGGAGCCATGGCAAAGGCGCGAACTGAGCGCCCCTTCAGGCCATCGACCACAGTCCAGGTCTTGCCGCTATCGTGGCTGACCCAGAGACCCCCGTCGGGATGGTCAACGACCCATGCCGCCACCCAAACGCGGGTGGAGTCTGTTGGATCTACGACGATGTGGTCGAGGATCAGGTCGTCCGAGGAGCTCAATTTCGAGAGCCGGTGCCATGTCGCGCCCCGATCGATTGACTCGTAAAGCCAACTGTTGGTTGTGCCGAGGTAGAGGTGACTCGGGTCTCCAGGGACGGCAGCAAAGGCACGCGCATCTCCGCCGGATGGACCAATGGGGCTCCATGGGGATTGGGCCACGAGAGACGTTCCGGCAATGAGGACCAAGAGGAGCAGGAAATTCGATTTTTTGTTCATGGGTGGGGTCAGTATACGCGCAGAGACCTGCGCTGAATAGGATCTTGAGGGCTATTGCACCAAAATGCAAAACCCCCGGCTGGGTTGCCGAGGGCTGCTTTGTCTGGAGGTTTGCCACCCTTGACGCGATGGAAGTGCGTTAAGGATGGGACACCCAATTGTGGATCGCCGGATGGACGCCTCAGTTGCTGAAGAGGAGAATTCCGGCTGGTTTTTCGGTGACTTCGTCGCTCGCGCTTATCGGGCGATAAAAGAGCTGGTTGGCGTCGAGATAGACCTCAAGGAAGGCAGGACGGTCGTTGATATTTCCGGCAATCAAGGCTTCCGACAAGGGGTCTTCGACGTAGCGCTGGAGGGCGCGGCGCAATGGCCGTGCACCGTAGCTGCGATCGCCGAGGGTCTTGTCGAGAATCCACTTCTTGGCTTCCTCGGTGACCGAAATGGTGATCGACTTCTGGGCCAGGTTGGCGTTCAAACTCTGCACGAGCAGTTCGACAATCTGAATCAGGTCGGCATCGCTGAGCGCCTGGAAGAGGATGACCTCGTCGAGGCGGTTGAGGAACTCGGGGTTGAAGGTCTTCTTGACTTCCTGCTTGACGAGTTCTTCGATCTTGTCGGAAACGATGTCTTCGCGGTCGCTCTGGAAGCCGAGCCCCTGCTTCTTCATCAGGTGGCGGGCGCCGATGTTCGAGGTCATGATGAGGATGACGTTCTTGAAGTCGACGGTATTGCCAAGACCGTCCGTCAACTGGCCATCTTCAAAAACCTGCAACAGGATGTTGAAGACATCGGGGTGCGCCTTCTCGATTTCGTCGAGCAGGACTACCGAATACGGCGACCGCTTGACGCGTTCGGTCAGCTGACCGCCCTCCTCGTAGCCCACGTATCCCGGAGGCGAACCGATCAGCTTGGAGACGGAATGCTTCTCCATGAACTCCGACATATCGAAGCGGATAAGCGCCTTGTCTGAGCCAAAGAGGAAGTTGGCCAGGGTGCGAGCCATTTCCGTCTTTCCAACGCCCGTTGGACCGAGGAACAGGAAGCTGCCGATAGGCCGCGCCGGGGACTTGAGTCCTGCGCGGGAACGGCGGATGGCACGCGCCAATGCGGAGATCGCCTTATCCTGTGAAATGACGCGCTTGTGCAGCTCGCCTTCCACGCGGAGCAATTTCTGCGTCTCTTCTTCCTTGATGCTGGTGACGGGGACGCCGGTCCAGCGGCTGACTACGTCCTCGATATCTTCGCGGCCCACGATGCCGGAGGCCGAATCGTCGAGGTGATATTTGTCGCGAAGAGCACGCAGGTTCTCGCGCTCCTTGCGCTCCTCGTCGGAGTAGAAACGGGCCTTCTCAAACTCGTGGTTGGCAATGGCCGAGTCCATGCGGTGCACGATGAACTTGATGCGCTTCTGGACTTCGGTAATCTCCTCGGGCAGCGAGGTCTGGCGCAGCTTTACGCGAGCGCCGGCTTCGTCGATGAGGTCGATGGCCTTGTCGGGCAGGAAGCGGTCGGGGATGTAACGGTTGGAGTGAGAGACCGCGAATTCAATGGCGGCATCGGTGTAGCTGACCGCGTGAAATTTCTCATAGCGGTCCTTGATGCCGTGGATAATCTTGATGGCGTCGGCTTCGTTGGGCGGCGGCACTTTGACGGCCTGGAAGCGGCGTTCGAGCGAGCGGTCCTTCTCGATGGACTTGCGATACTCCTGCGGGGTGGTCGCGCCGATGCACTGAATTTCTCCACGTGAGAGCGCGGGCTTGAGGATGTTGGCGGCGTCGAGCGAGCCCTCGGCCGAGCCAGCGCCGACCAGGGTGTGCAACTCGTCGATGAACACGATGGAGTTTTGATTCTCCATCAGCTCTTTCATGATGGTCTTGAGGCGCTCTTCAAACTGGCCGCGGTATTTTGTGCCGGCGACGATGAGCGAAAGATCGAGCCCCAGCACGCGCTTGTCGGCCAGGAAGCTCGGAACTTCGCCGTCGGCAATGCGCTGGGCGAGGCCCTCGACAATGGCTGTCTTGCCTACGCCGGGTTCGCCGATCAGCACGGGATTGTTCTTGGTGCGGCGGCAGAGAATCTGGATCACGCGCTCCAGTTCACCGTCGCGGCCAACCAGCGGATCGAGCTGACCGTCCATGGCGGCCTGGGTGAGGTCGCGGCTGAACTCGGCCAGCAGGCTGCTCTCGCGCTGGCGCGCTTGTGCTGGCGCCTTCTCTTGCGTAACGCGGGCGAGCTCGTCGCGAATCTGCGCCAGCTTCAAGCCGCGCTCCTGCAGGATCTCCGCCGCGAAACATTTCTCTTCGCGCAGTAAACCCAAAAGCAGATGTTCTGTGCCGATATGCTTGTGGCCCAGCCGCTCGGCTTCTTCCGCCGCATAGGCAAGCACCCGCTTGCACTCGTTTGAAAGCGGCAGGTCAACCGAGGTGGATACCTTCTCGCGAATGGTGGTGTGGGCCTCGATCTGCTTGCGAATCGACTCCACCGAAGCGTGCGAGCGCAGGAAGCGGTTGGTCAAGGCCTTGTCCTCGCGCAGCAGGCCGAGCAGCAGGTGCTCGGTCTCGATATAGGGCGAACCGAACTGGCTGGCCTCATATCGCGCAAAGAAGATCACGCGTCGTGCCTTCTCCGTATAGCGTTCGAACATGATGATCCCCCTTGATTCCAGGCTATCGGCTGGAGTGGCTGTCCGTTGGAATTCCGGCCTCAGCCCCACATGCGCGTGCCCTTCTTTAAACTTCGCCGCCGGAGGCCCCGGAAAATTAGAAATCCTGCCGCCGAACAGCTCTTTTGAATGGTCGCGAGCAATTCACTTGCTCGCCAAGTCCGCCGGCGGTCGAGCTGCCCTCAAGACTTCCATCCTGCCTTTTCAGCCCGAAAAGCCGATACCACCCCCGGACTGCTTACTGCTTAAGATTCAAAAACCTATCATAACGGTGCTTCTTCTGCTAAAAGCTTTTGGCCGCCACAGTTTGTGGAGCGCTTGCCAGCGCCGCCAGCCTTCCGCCCTCAAGCCTCAATGCTCGCGTACATCGTGAAGCTAAATCAAGGTTATGCGTCACCAGTATTGACGTAAGGCCGTGAGTTCTGTGTAGCCGTTCAATCAGTTCGAAGACGCGGCCTGCGGTAATTTCGTCCAAGTCGCCGGTTGGCTCGTCCGCCAGCAGCAGGCGCGGGTTGTTGACCAGCGAGCGGGCCAGCGCCACGCGCTGCTGCTCGCCGCCGGAGAGTTCGCCGGGGCGATGATCGGCGCGGTCTTCAAGGCCAACTTCCTTGAGCCAATTTGCCGCCACGGCTAGCGCCTCCCTCTTCCACCCCAGCGACGAAGACCTGTCGCCGGGGGCCCCGGTTTTCTGTTGGCCGCGTGCAAGCAGCGGCATTGCTACGTTTTCCAGCGCCGTGAATTCCGGCAACAGGTAATGAAACTGCCACACGTAACCGATTTCTCGATTACGAAAGGCCGCGGCCTGACGAGGGGAAAGTTGGGCCACATTGGTTGAGGCGCAGTATACAGTTCCCGCGGAGGGTGTATCAAGCGCGCCTAAAATGTGCAACAGAGTGCTCTTACCCGCGCCTGACTGACCAACGATGGCGACCATCTCGCCGGCCTCGACGTGGAGACTCAAATCACAGAAGAGGGTGAGCTCGCCGCGGGCGGTTTTGTAGGACTTTTGCAGGTTGGAAACCTGGATGATGGGCTCGGTCTCGGGCTTGATCTGGGGCCACAACCCCGGTTCCCGCGTAGAAAGCGCGGACGGGCCGGCAGCCGCAGATGGGATTTGCGTCATCCTGTTGCATCTATTTTACCGTGACGAGGCTTGGATTCGGCGCAAATGCAGTTGCCGATGGTAATCGCGAGGCTGTTACGGTTTGGGGACGAGCGGAATCGCGGAAGGGTTGAGGCGGGCGATGCGGCCCTTTGGTCCCACGATGAAGGGGAGCGAGAGGGCGTTCCAGTTGCCGTTGTCGAGGGGCTGCCAGGTGCGGCCGTCGTCACGGCTGATGTCGGAGCCGTTGGTGCCGGCGGTGATCCAGAGTTTTTCCGATTCGGACCATTGGACGGTGGAGCGGTAGCCGTGGGGCGGGGTGGCGGAGGCGGTCCAGGGTTTATCGAAGTCGAGTTTGAATGCTGCGGTACTCGATTCATCGTTGGGATGAGAATAATCGCCACCGACTGCAACGAGCACGTAGTCATCCCGATAATGCGGTCGAGGTTGAGACCGCGCCGCTATCGAAAAGATGCCGGAAGATTCGTTTTTTCGGCCGATGGGAACCGGTTGTAACAGCCATTTGTCTTCTTTCCCATTGGGGTTCGTGTCTGACGAACAATCATCTACACATATAGTGGTTTGAGTTATCGAATACAGCGTGGCCCCTCCAGAGCCACCTGAACCAAATAGAGGAGATCCGTAGTCCGCCATGAGCGATGAATTACTGGCGGCGAACGCACCCTGCTTACTTGGATCGGCTCGCAAAGCTGCGTTTTTCTGCCTGAACCAGTTCTTGCCGGAGTCGGCTGTATGGAAAAGCGAGAATTTGCCGTCAACTGGGTCCCCGAGGAGCCAACCATCCAGCCAGCCGGAAACCTTTTCACCGGGGGGATTTTGATGGCGTTGTTCGAAGTGGATTGCATCCCAAAAGCCGTCCTTGTCAGGGTTGACGAAGATCCGCTTCCAGGTCTTACAGCCGTTGGTTGTCTTGTAAAGTCGCGATAGCTTCCCTTTCCCGGAGGACATGACGATCGCCGTGTTGGCTTCAAAGGCTTGCACGCCGCGGAAATCCAGCGTTGCGCCGTCCTTGGCTCCATCGGGAACGGCGCATTTTTGCCAATGCGCGCCTCCGTCAGTCGTCTTGAGCACGGTGCCTTCGGTGCCACTGGCCCAAGCTACCGTGCCGTCGACCGAATAGATGCCTCGCAGGCCGGCGGTCGTTCCCGACTCCTGCATCTGCCAGACCTGCTGCGTTTCGGCTTGCGCTGGTGCGGAGACTGGGGCTTGCGCCGCGAAAACTACTCCTGCGGCGAAGAGAATCAAGCTCAGATGCCTAAGTTGCATGGCTGGCAGTATAGTTCCGCACACCCTGGATCCGCGACCCGTAGGTATCGTCCTGTCTCCGGCGGACTTGCGCAATCAGTCCCGCTCCACACGCCGCACCACGCTGACCACGCCGGCGGTGAACCCGCTCTCCTTGTCGATGATTGGGGATGTCGAAATCTCCACCCGAACTTCCCGCCGCTCCCGATCGAGCATCGTAGCAAGCCCCTTGCAATGGCCTGCCAGCTTCATCGTAAAACTCAACTCCGTGCTTTTCTCCGAAGCATACCTCAGCATCGGCAGCGCCTTCTCGATCACCTTGCCGGTGAGTTCCTTTGCTTTCCAGCCAAACAGCTGCTCCGCAGCCGGGTTCACAGCGCGAATAAACCCCAGAGCATCGGTCACAATGACCGCGTCGGACACCGATTCCATGATGCTCTCAAGCCACTTGCGAACCCGTTGCGCCTCTTCCAGTTCCTTCCGCGCCTCGGTAACGTCCAGGCACACCATGCGCATTCCAACCGGGCGCCCATCGCTGTCGCGCATCAGGCTGCGATGCATTTGATAGGTACGAAACGCGCCGTGCCGCGTATAGAGCGACCGCAACACCGGCAGCGGTTCTTCGCCCGACTCCATGAACATGAAATAGGCGGCGCAGCTCTGCTCCTTCTCGTCGGTCGCCATCAGATCCCAGGCCATTCTGCCGAGCAGAGCGCCATGTTCGAGCGGATGCAGTGCCAGGGTGGCGCGATTGGCGCGGGTAATGATCCCCGACGCATCCATCTCCAGATATGGGAGCGAGAGTCCCTCGATGGCGTCGAATTCGGCAGGGCAGCGCTCGGCTTGGCCGTTTGCCGTCGGGGCCGTGCTGTGGGCAGAAAGTTCGTTCATTTTGCTTGTCATTTGTTAGCCTGCGACGCCGAGAGCCGGTAAAGGTCTTCTGCCGAACGGAGCCGGTTGATCGGCGTCAGCTCGAAAGCCATGGGAATACGGAGCATGATCGCGCGCCCCGCTACGTTAATACTGCATTCGCGATTCTGTTGCGCAATTCGGTGCAATTCCGCGGCCAATATCTGCTCGCTCGGCCGGCCTTGCAAAATCGCCAGCAACGAGGAATCGTTCCAGTGGAAGATCGCGTCGTCGCCGTGCAGGCTCGAGGTCAAAAACGCCGACACCGCCATGAGCGAATCCTCAACCGCCTCAGGACCGAAGCGCTGTCCGATAACGCTCAGGCAACTGAGCCGGAAGACCGCGATAAATCCTCCGCCGCCCCGATCCATGATCGACCTCAGGTACTCGACAGCACTGCCGCCCCCGCGCAGCCCCGACGCATTGTCGTTGGCGGTCGAGCGGTTCGCCGTTTTCAGCGAAGCCAGCCCCTGCGCCTGCCCTTCCGCATCCGGAGGATGGAGAAACTCCTCGACATTCCTCCGCCATTCCTGCAGATCGTCGGCCGAAGCAAGGCCTGGAATCTGCTGTCCAAGCACTGCGGCTTCGGGAGACTCGGCGCCAATGCCAAGGCTTGCCAGCAGATCGCGAAATAGCAGAATCGCCAGCCCGCGCCAGCCCGCAGTTCGCTCCTTCAAAGCGCGGTCCGCGCCGTTGCGGTAAATCTCGAATTCATGCAGGATGGTGCGAAGCAGCGCCAGTTTATCCTCATCCGGCAACCGGTCGGGAATCTGCAGCGCCAGCCGGCTGACGTTTCTGCGAAACTCCTTGTAGGTGTCTACGTCGATCTCCGGCATGTTCAGGGCGGCTCCCTCCACCAGAAGTGTCAGGCTTCTTTCCACACTTGAAATGTCCGCTACCTCAAGCTGCCCGGTCCCCGGTTTGCCCCACGCCGTGATTTGACGGATATTCATCCGAGTCGTCCCCGCACCGCGTTCATCGGCTGAAACTCCGGTTTCCATGAGGAACAGCCTCGCACCACCGCCCATGCAGGCTGCGCCATCTGGGGGCCCTCTGGACATGACGTTCTTGCTTTTGTCCCAAAGGCGGGACAGCACAACACTCAACCGCCCTTGTTCGTAGGAATGGATGGGGCAGAACAACCGATTTCTTGCGCCTTCCGTCTGATCGCACTCCTGAAGTGGGACCATTTCCGGCAATGGCGTTCAGGCCCCCAACCGCGCGCAATTTGCGATTCCCGGAACTATCCTCCTGTACACTGGAATGTTTATGGCGATCAAAACCAGACTTCCAATCGGTATCCTGGGCGCGACCGGAATGGTCGGCCAGCGGTTCATTCAGCTGCTCGAAAATCACCCATGGTTTGAGGTCGCCTGGCTGGCGGCCAGCGACCGGTCAAGTGGGAAAACGTACGGCGAGGCCGCCAAGTGGCGCCTCGACACGCCGCTTCCGGACCGCATCGCCCGGATGACCCTTTCCCCAGCCGAGCCCGAAGATGCGCCGAAGATCGTCTTTGCTTCCATCGACGCGGCCTTTGCCCGAGAGCTGGAGCCGAAGTTCGCTGCCGCCGGCTGCGCGGTGGTCTCGAACTCCAGCGCATTCCGCATGGCGCCCAATGTGCCACTGGTGCTGCCGGAAGTGAACGCGGACCACCTGCACCTGATCGAAGAACAGAACTGGCGCAAGGAGTCGGGCGGATACATCGTCACCAACTCCAATTGCACGGTGATGGGGCCGGTGCTGGCTCTGAAGCCGATCGAAGAGCGCTTCGGAATTACGCAGATCTTCGCCACATCCATGCAGGCCATCAGCGGCGCGGGCTACCCCGGCGTTGCCTCCATGGACATTATGGACAACGTCATTCCGTATATCCCCAACGAAGAAGAGAAGATGGAAGAGGAGCTGTTGAAGCTGCTCGGCAAGCTGGACGGCCACGTAGTCAAGCCGCTGCCGGCCCGCATGAGCGCCAGTTGCAATCGCGTCGCGGTGGTCGACGGGCACACGGTGAACGTCTCCATCAAGCTTGGCAAACCGGCCACGCGCGAGCAGATTTTGGCGGCATGGGAGGAGTTCCGTCCGCTGGCCGGCCAGGATTTGCCGACCGCGCCCGATCAGCCTGTGCAATGGGCTCCGCAGAACGATCGCCCGCAGCCGCGGCTGGATCGCAATCGCGGCAATGGCATGGCGGTAACGGTTGGACGTTTGCGGCCGTGCGGATTGCTCGACTGGAAGTTCACCGTGCTCTCGCACAACACCATTCGCGGAGCTGCGGGAGCAGCTATTTTGAACGCCGAATTGCTTGCAAGCCTGGGCAAGCTGGAACCTGTTGCAGAAACAGCAGTGCGCGCCTAGTACCGTGACGGTGTGGAGTTGTGGTCTCCCCGGTCTCAGAATCGAGACCGGGGGCACCCAGATCGATAGTATTGAGGTTTCCCACCCAGCTGGGTTAGAAACGATGGGAAGATTCGCATGAGCCTGGTAGTCATGAAGTTTGGCGGCACATCGGTCGAGGACCCGGCCGCCATCGGTCGCACAGCGGCCATCGTTGCCGGTCGCGTCGCACAGGGCAAGCAGCCCGTTGTCGTGGTCAGCGCCATGTCCAAGGTCACTGACCAGTTGCTGCGCGCCGCCGCTGCCGCTGCCACAGGCGACCGCACCGGCGCATTGGCCATCAGTTCGCGGCTTCGCTGTCGCCATCGCGACACCGCATCCGCCCTCATCAAAAACCAGGCCGACATCGCCGCCCTGCAAAACCTCATCGACCAGAAGTTCGATTCCCTCGACGAGATCCTGCGCGGCCTGGCTGCCATCCTCGAACTCACGCCGCGCATCTCCGATTTGATCGTCAGTTATGGCGAGCGCATCTCCAGCCGCATTGTGGCGGCTGCGTTTCGAGAGCGTGGAATCGACGCAGCCCATGTCGACGCCCGCAACATCATCGTCACCGACTCGCAATTCCAAAAAGCTGTTCCGCAGGACAACATCATCGAGAAGCGCGCTAACGAGCATCTGGCCCCGCACATCACCGCAGGCCGCGTGCCGGTGATGGGCGGCTTCATCGCTTCCAACGAGGCGGGGATCACCACCACGCTGGGCCGCGGTGGGTCCGACTTTACCGGCGCACTTGTGGGTGGAGCGCTCTCGGCGGAGGCCATTGAAATCTGGACCGACGTCGACGGCATCATGACCGCCGACCCGCGTGTGTGCCCCGACGCGCTGCGGGTAAGAACCATCAGCTTTGAAGAGGCGGCCGAGTTGGCTTACTTTGGCGCAAAGGTTCTGCATCCGGCCACCATTTTGCCGGCCGTCAAGAAGAACATCCCAGTGCACGTGCTCAACAGCCGCAACGCCACGTGCGAAGGCACACGCATAACATCGCTCGCGCCACCTTGCGGCAGCCCGTTCAAATCGATCGCCGTGAAAAAGAAGCTGTCCATCATCGATGTTGTCGCCAGCCGCATGCTCATGACGCACGGCTATATGAAGGAGATCTTCACCATCTTCGACAAGTTTCACTGCGCCGTCGATATGGTCTCAACCAGCGAGGTTTCCGTCTCGCTCACGGTCGATTCAAATGAAAAGCTCCCCGCCATTGCCGCCGAACTTAGCCAGTTGGCCGATGTAAAGTACGAAGGCCGCAAGGCGCTGGTCTGCCTGGTGGGTGACGACATTCGCGGCCGAAGCGGCATGGCTGCGCAGGTGTTTGGTGCAGTCCGCCACATCAACGTCCGCATGATCTCGCAAGGCGCGAGCGAAATCAACATGAGTTTCATGATCGATGAAGACGACGCCGACGAAGCGGTTCGCTCGCTGCACGCCGCCTTCTTCCAGAACCCCGACCCGGCGGTGTTCGATGTTGAGGCACGAAAGCCTTTGCCAGATGACAGATTACAGATGACAGATGACAGTAAAGCCCCGCTTGCCAAGGGCTGACGCTGGCCCTTTAGCCCACCTGCAAACTGTCGTCTGTAACCTGTCATCTGTAACCTGTCATCTGAAGGGAACTCCCATGCTCTTACTGGTTCTCGGCAAAGGTAAAACCGGCTCGCTCGTCGCCCAGGTGGCTCGCGAGCGCGGCCATGGCGTACGCGTACTGGACCTGGCGGAGAACCGCGACGCCTCGGCCTTGACCGCTCCCGCATTGGCAGGCATCGACGTGGTCATCGACTTCACCGCGCCGGAAGCGGCTGTCAAGAATATGCGCGCAGTGCTGGCTGTGGGCGAACGCATTGTTGTCGGCACTACCGGCTGGTACGCGCACCTCAACGAGATGAAGGCCCTGGCAATCAAGCGCGGCGGCGGGCTGCTCTACGGCACCAACTTTTGCATCGGCGTGCAAAAGCTCTTCCGCCTCACTGCGGAGTTAGCCAAGCTTGAGGGTTACACCTTCACTATCGCGGAGACGCATCACGAGTCGAAGCTTGACGCCCCATCGGGCACGGCAATCACGCTGCAACAGATCGTGGAGGCGGCGCAGCCAGGTGTTTCTGTGGAAGTCAAGAGTTACCGCGTGGGGGATGCAAAGGGCGAGCACATTGTTACCGCGACGGGGCCGGACGATGTGATTGAACTCCGCCACGATGCCTACAGCCGCAGAGGCTTTGCGCTGGGCGCTGTCCGCGCTGCCGAGTGGCTGGCGGGCAAAGAAGGCGCCTATGACTTCCGCGAGATCTTCGAGCAGTTGTAGCAACAGAATCAAGGCTCTAATCGAACCGCCGCTTCCATTTCCGCGAGGCGTCGGGTCAGAAATCTCTGTTCCGCTTCCTGCGATGCCAGCGCCAACGCAGTGCGATACGCATCAGCCGCCGCGCTCCACTCGCCCAGACGCCGCAGCATGTCCGCACGCGCAGCCGGCAGCAGATAATATCCGCGCAATTCCGCGCGCTCTTCCAACTCATCCAGCAGGCGCAATCCCGCCTCGCATCCCTCAGACATGGCCACTGCTGCTGCTCGATTCAGCTCGATCACCGGCGAAGGCTGCATGCGCAAAAGCACATCGTAGAGCGCGACAATCTGCGGCCAATCCGTGATAATCGCGCTCGCGGCTTGCGCGTGAACAGCCGCAATCGCCGCCTGCACAGAATAGGGTCCGGGCCCACTGCGTAGCGCCGACTCGGCCAGACTGAGCCCCTCGCCAATCGCCTTCCGATTCCACAATCCCCGATCCTGATCCTCGAGCAGAATCAAATCTCCATCGCTGCTTTTGCGTGCTTCGCGCCGGGCATCGTGCAGCAACATCAGAGCCAGCAACCCACGTACTTCGGCCTCAGCAGGCAACAACTCGCATAACACGCGCCCCAGGCGAATCGCCTCATCGCTCAGAGCTCTTCCCTCGCCCGCCGTGTTGTAGCCTTCGTTGAAGACCAGGTAGACCACCAGCAGAACAGCCTGCAGACGCTCTGCCAACTCGGTCCGTGGAGGCGTTCGATAGGGAATGCCCGCGTCGCGAATCTTCTGCTTGGCGCGCACCAGGCGCTGCGCCATGGCTGGGAGCGGAACCAGAAACGCTTTCGCAATCTGCTCCGTAGTCAGCCCGCACAATGTGCGCAGAGTCAGAGCCACTTGCGCGTCCGCGTTCAGCGCCGGATGGCAACAGGTGAAGATCAACCGCAAACGATCGTCTTCCACGACTCCATCCTCCTCGATCGCCACAGTCGGCTCTTGGGCAAGGACCGCAAGCTTCGCATCAGGATTGCCGCCGTCTTCCCAGCGCGTCTTGCGGCGCAGCGCATCGAGGGCCTTGTGCCGCGCCGTCGAGATTAACCACGCCCGCGGATTTGCCGGAATGCCCTGCCGCGGCCACTGATCGAGCGCGACGGCGAAGGCTTCCTGCGCCGCTTCTTCGGCCAGGTCGAAGCTGCCCAGGAGGCGAATGAGCGTGGCGACGATTCTGCCCCACTCGTCGCGATAGATCTGTTCAAGAGGTTCCTGCTCATTGGCCAATCGAGTCGCCTCAAAACCAGCTTAGCCCGATTCATGCGAATCGGGCTAAGTTCCGGCGCATCGATTAACGTGGCAGTCAAGATCGGCCTGTCATCCCATCGGGACAATCGGCCTCACTTCAATCGGGCCCATGCCTGCGGAGGGAATGCGCGCCGCAATGGCCGTTGCTTCATCCAAATCGGCGGCGTCGATCAGGTAGTAGCCGCCAAGCTGCTCCTTGGTTTCGGCAAAGGGCCCGTCGGTCACGATGGTCTTGCCGTCGTGCACGCGCACGGTTGTGGCCTTTGAGACTGGGTGAAGCTGGTTTCCGCCCTTGTAATTCCCGCTGGCGATGATTGACTGTGTGAAGGCGCCGAACTCCTTGTGCATTTTGGCGGCCTCCGCCTCGCTCAGCGCGTCCCATTGGCTTTCAGCGTTGTAGATCAGTAGAAGATATTGCATGGTTTCCAGGCCTCCTCTTGCCTGTTCTGGTGATGGTCGAACGGGAAAGCGGGTTTTCGACATGGGGCGGGGAAATATTTTCCAATTGGGCTTTGCCGATTGTCCAGGCACGAAAGCTTGCGAAAGATGGGTCCGGTTATCCACGGCCTTCAACGCGCCCACCCAGCCTCGCGTTATAGACTTTCCTGTGATGGAAACGACGGGTTGCGGCACAGCTATTGTTACGCCTTTCAAAGCGGATGGGTCTATTGATGAAGCGGCGCTCCGGGCGCTGGTGAACTGGCAGATCGATTCCGGGATCAACTTTATTGTGGCCTGCGGTTCGACGGGCGAGGCGGCCACGCTGGACGAAGATGAGTGGCTCATGGCCGTCTGCATTGTGGCCGAAGATGCGGCGGGGCGA
>Ga0302320_10003510_pt1 | contig 36376 bp, 37 predicted proteins | sample Bog_T0_3_FD_202130 | JGI IMG/M metagenome (GOLD analysis project Ga0302320, IMG submission 202130) | Peat permafrost microbial communities from Stordalen Mire near Abisko, Sweden - Bog_T0_3 | ecosystem: Environmental > Terrestrial > Soil > Wetlands > Peat | place: Sweden: Abisko, Stordalen Mire...
GGGATTCGAACCCACTGCCTCTACATTGCGAACGTAGCGCTCTACCAATTGAGCTACACCCCCGAAGAGGCTTAAAGTTTAGCCCAATGCCCGTCGTTGCATTGGCTCGCGCTGCCAGCCGTCGTCGTACTCTTCGTCGTACTCGGCGTCGAATTCATTGGAGCTCGGGGAAGCATCGTCGCCATAAATGGGCTGGATCGTGGCCAGTCGGCGAGTCTGTGGAATACGCACGCCCAGCGACGACTCTTCGAGGTAACCCTGACTCACGGCGTACAGGGCGAGCGCGATGAAACTCACGACGCACACCCACGACGCCACGGCGACATCGGTGACCAGCGCATAGCCCGACAGGAACGCCACGACCGTCAGCACCGTCGCGCCTACGACGAGACGCACAAACATCATCTTGCGACGAGACTTCATTGAGCGACGGCGTATCGGCGCTTCATAACTTCGTGTCGCGGTCGTTTCGTTGGGCACCGAAGAATAGGCCTGCGCGTAGCGGTTCATGTTCGTGGCGCGGCTCGGGGCCTCGTCGTCGAAGTCGTAGTCATCGCTCCACTCGTCCCACGAACTGCGCGTCTCCAGCGAACGGTAGGTGTCATCGGCGTGAACGACGGTCAGCCGAGGGCGGCGGATCTCCTCGGCAACCTGGGTGTCGCCTTCGTCGGGCCGGTCCAGTCGGTGAGCCGGCGGCACGGAGTACTCCTGGCGACTTAGGACCTCGTGCTCGGCGTGGAAGGACTCTATCGAGCGTTCGGGACCGCCGTCTCGGAGCCGTCGAATGGCCACGGGTGCCAGAAGGGCCACCCAAAATAGGGCCAGGATAATTAACAGCACCTGACCAGCCTCACAACTGACGACCTTGACATTGCAGTAAAGGTTACGGTCGTTTTAAGGGTTTTTGGTGGATGTCAGGCCTCGTGGAGCCCGCACTCTTCCTTGTCGGCGCCGACCCAGCGGCCCGATCTACGGTCACCGGGGATGAGTGGTTTCTCGGTCACTGCGGCGCACCCGATCGAGGCGTAGCCCTGTGCCCAGAGTGGGTTCTCGGGTAGGTCGTTCGACGTCAAGTAGTACGCCACGTCGTCGTCGGTCCACGTGGCGAGGGGGTTCACCTTGACCAACTTGAATTTCTCATCCCACATCAGGGTTTTCATCGTTGCGCGCGACGGCGCGTCAACGCGTTTCACCGACGTGATCCACGCCGATCTACCCGCCACCGCGCGCCCCAGCGGCTCCACTTTGCGAAGTTCGCAGCACCGATTGGTGCCACACGGCCACTCTTTCGCCTCCGGTCCGGGCTTCGTGCGCGTCAAGTTGAGCGACCATTCGCGCTCCATCCGCGACGCGAATTCGAGCGTCTCGGGGAAGTGTCCCTCGGTGTCCAAGAAGATGATTTCAGAGTTGGGACGAAGTTGATGAACCATATGGAGCAACGCGACGTCCTCGAACGAACACGCCATGGCGACGTCGTCGTTGAATCGCTCGAAGGTCCACTGCAGAATTTGGATCGGCGTCGAGCGTTCGAAACTCTCGTTCACTGCCTCGAGTTCATCGAGGAGGTCTCCGGTCGGTGCAATCAGGGGCATATGCTCATCGGCCTTACATTCTCGAGTGTTTTACTAGGATATACGGAGACCCAACGGACTATGACGACGACACCCTTGCGCACCTCCCACACCACCGACCACCTCGACCTACTGGAGTCTCACGCCATTTTCATCCTCCGAGAGGTCGTGGCGGAGTGCGAGCGTCCCGTCCTTCTCTTCTCGGGCGGCAAGGACTCAGCGGTCCTCTTGCACCTCGCCGTGAAGGCGTTCGCTCCCCAGCAACTCCCCTTCCCGGTCATGCATATCGACACCGGACAAAATTTTCCCGAGGTCATTGCATTTCGAGACGCCACGGTAGAGCGCGTCGGCGCGCGCCTCGTCGTCGCCAAGGTGCAGGATTCGATCGACCAAGGCAAGGTCGTGGACCCCGGTTTCATGGGTTCACGCAACCGGCTCCAGACGGTGACGCTCCTCGACGCCATCAACGACAATAATTTCGACGCGGCCTTTGGCGGCGCCCGCCGTGATGAGGACAAGGCCCGCGCCAAGGAGCGGATCCTTTCGTTCCGCGACACCTTTGGCCAATGGGACCCGCGCAAGCAACGTCCCGAACTCTGGCAGCTCTACCAGGGCAAGGTGAACGCCGGTGAGCACGTGCGCGCCTTCCCCCTCTCGGACTGGACCGAACTCGACGTGTGGCAGTACATCGAGCGAGAGAACATGGCTCTGCCCGCCATCTACTTCGCCCACGACCGTGACGTCGTACTGCGCGACGGCATGTACCTCGCCATTGGTCCCTTCGTCGAACCTCGAGAGAGCGAGACCGTCGAGCGACGCACCGTACGCTTTCGCACGGTGGGGGACGCGAACTGCACGGGCGCGGTGTTGTCACGCGCGAGCACGTTGAGCGCCATCATCGACGAGGTCGCACTCGCCAACGTCTCAGAGCGCGGAGCGACTCGGGCCGACGACAAGTTCTCCGAGACCGCGATGGAAGACCGAAAACGCGAAGGGTACTTCTAAGCATGAAGTTGGCCACGAAGGATCTACTGCGTCTCGCTACGATCGGGTCAGTCGACGACGGGAAGTCGACCTTGATCGGTCGGCTCCTCGTTGACACCCGTCAGCTCTTCGACGACCAACTCGACGCCATTGCCGAAGCCTCCGAGAAACGCGGTGTGGGAGACCTCGACCTGAGTTTCGTTACCGACGGACTGCGCGCCGAGCGCGAACAGGGCATCACCATCGACGTCGCGTACCGCTACGCCACGACGCCGACGCGCAAGTTCATCATCGCGGACTGCCCCGGACACGTGCAGTACACGAGCAACATGGCGACCGGCGCGTCGACCGCCGATCTCGCGCTCGTGGTGCTCGACGTGGCGTCGGGACTCAAGGAGCAGACGAGGCGACACCTGTGCATCGCGGCGTTGCTCGGTGTGCGATCCATCATCGTCGCGGTCAACAAGATGGACGCCGTCGACTGGTCCCAATTGGCCTTTGACCGCGTGGTGGACGAGATCGTCACACTGGCGCGCGAACTGGACTTCACGTCGGTCTCCATCATTCCCGTGTCGGCGCTACTCGGCGACAACGTCGTCGAATCGTCGAGCAACCTCCCCTGGTACGACGGGCCGACGGTGCTCGACGCGCTGGAGAGCTCTGAGGCCGGCGCCTGGGAACACACGGCGACCCAGGGTGCTCGACTCCCGATTCAGTGGGTACTGCGCCAACCGGGCGGCGGTCGCACGTACGCCGGGATGGTGAACGGGGACACGATGCACGTCGGTGACCGAGTGACACTCCTGCCCGCCAACGTCGAGACGACCATTACGTCACTGCATTTTGGTGGCGACGAGATCAGCGAGGCCACGGTCGGCCTCGCCGCCGACGTGGGGCTGGCGGCCGAGACGAACGCCGGACGCGGTGACCTCATCGCCACCGCTCCCCTGCCGACGGTCTCGAATGAACTGAAGACGACCATCTGCTGGTTCGGCGAGAAGCCTCTCGTGGTCGGACAACGACTCCGCCTCAAGCACACCTCGAAGGTCACGCCGGTCCGAGTCAAGATCATCAACGGTGTCATCGACATCGCCAAACTCGACATCGACGATTCAACGATGCTCAACACGAATGACATCGGCCTCGCCACCTTGCAGACGGCCGAACTCCTCGTCGTCGACGACTACCGCGTGAATCGCGTGACCGGGAGCTTCGTCCTCATTGACGAAGCGACCAACGCCACCGTGGCGGCCGGCATGGTCGGGCACGCCAGTTTTCTCTAGCTAAAACTGCACCAGCATCGCGATAAGTGCGACGCCCATCAGCGCCAGCAACACGTCAACTGATTGCACGAAGGACCGACCCTGCTCCGGCGACGCGACGCCGTCGTGGGCGATCACCTCGCTCAGCATCTTCTCCTTGGGCAGCGTTCGGGCTTCGAGGTGGCCGGCGGCGGCGAGGTAGCAGAGGATGCCCGCGCCGATCCACGGTTTCGTGAGGGAGAGCGAACTGTTGCCCGCCAGTGACATGATGACGCCGCTCACGGGCAGGAGGTGCAGCACCCGGGCCGCCCAATTCTGGCGGCGCGGAAATCTGGTCAGCTGCACCGACTCGTCGGCGCCGCGGGCCACCGCCTGACCGGCGAATCGCATCGCGACGAAGACGATCACCACATCGACGGCCGCGACGACGTGTACCAAGAAGACCAGGTCGAAACCGACGGACGTCGCGATCACGCGTCCTCCAACAGCACCTGCGCCGCCTGATACGGATCGGTCGTACCCGCGAGCAAGGCACCCACCTGCGCCTCGTACGCCTCGCCGCGGGCGAGAGCGCCCACGCGGGCGCGGACCGTGGCGGTGATCACCTTGTCGAGTTCGACGCGCATCCGCGCGCGTCGATGCTCCTCGAGGCGCCCGTCGTCGAGGAACGTGCGGTGCGCGACGACCTCGTGCCAAAGTTCATCGACGCCGCCGCTGGTCGTCGCGACCGTCTCAAGAATCGGCGGTCGCCATTCGTGCTCTCCGCCGAGGTCGAGCATCTGGTCGAGGTCGCGACGGGTCTCGCGCACGCCGGCGCGGTCGGCCTTGTTGATGACAAAGATGTCGGCCACCTCGAGCAGCCCCGCCTTGTTGGCCTGCATCGCGTCACCCCATCCGGGATTCACCACGACGATCGTCGTATCGGCCGCGGAGGCAATGTCCACTTCCATCTGTCCCACGCCGACGGTTTCGACCAGCACCAGTCGGAAATTCGCGGCGCCCAACACACGCACGGCGTCGGGCACGGCCAGTGAGAGGCCACCCAGGTGGCCGCGCGTCGCCATGGAGCGAATAAAGACGCGATCGTTCGTGGCGTGACCCTGCATGCGGATCCGGTCGCCGAGGATGGCGCCACCGGTGAAGGGTGAACTGGGGTCGACGCAGAGAACACTCACCTCCCCAAAGGGGTCGACGCCGTCAAAGGATCCGCGATCGAGGACGACGTTGATCAACTGGTCGGTGAGCGTCGACTTCCCGGCTCCCGGCGGTCCAGTGATCCCAACCACGTACGGCGCCGACGACCGGTACGCCAAGGCCGCGGTCGCCAACTGGGGCGGGCCCCCCGACTCGACGAAGGTGAGGAGTCGCGCCAGTGCGGTTCGCGAACCCTCACGAGCCTGGGTCATGAGCTCCGCTGGATCTCGAGAGATCATGGGTTGCGTTCGATGGCCGCGCCGAGGTGGCGTAGGCGACCAACGAAGTCGTCGTAGCCGCGGTCCATGTGCTCGAGTCCCGTGACGGTGGTCTCTCCGTCCGCGACGAGTCCGGCCAGAATGAGTGCCGCGGCCGCTCGGATGTCACTGGCGCGCACCGTCGTGCCCACCAAATGGTCGACGCCGCGGATCATGGCGTGATGACCTTCGGTCGTGATGCTCGCCCCGAGGCGGACCAACTCGTCCACGTAGCGGAACCGTCCAACGAAGAGGTTCTCCGTCACCACCGAGACGCCGGCGGCAACACTCAGCATGGTGGTGATGAGCGGCTTGTAGTCGGTGGCGACGCCGGGGTAGGGCAACGTGGCGACGTCACAAGCACTCAGGCGTTTCGGTCCACGGGCACTGACTCCCTCCCCGGTCACATCGACGGTGCCGCCCATCGCTTCGATCTTCCTCAGCAGCATCTCCATATGTTCGGGGTGAGCGTCGATCACGCGCACTTCGCCGCCCGTAATGAGGCCCGAGGCCAGGTACGTCGCCGTCACGACACGGTCCGTCACGACCTCGTGGTTCGCGGGCGTCAGTTCCGCGACGCCGTCGATGGTGAGACGAGAGGTACCGAGGCCTTCAATGCGCGCACCCATGGCGATGAGTTGGCGACCGAGGTCCTCGACCTCTGGCTCGCGTGCCGCGTTGTCAATGACCGAGCGACCTTCCGCGAGGGAACAGGCCATGAGGAGGTTGTCCGTGGCGGTGTGACTCGGGTACTCGAGCGTGATTCGCGTGGCGCGCAGTCGGTCGCGATTCGTCTCCGCACGAATCGAAGTGCGGTCGTTGTGAAACGTGGCACCCATCGCGGAGAGTCCATCGGTGTGGAAGTTGATGGGGCGCTGGCCGAAGTCGTCACCGCCCGGCAACGCCATGTCGGCGCGTCCACAGCGCGCGAGCAGCGGCCCGAGGATGACGATGGATGCGCGCATCGCTTCGAAGAGATGCGGTGGGGCGACGGGGTGAATCCGGGAGCAGTCGGGCACCACAATCGAGAGTTCGTGCGGGGCCGGTCGCTCGACGGCGCAGCCGAGAGCCGTGAGCAGTTCACCCATCACCACGACATCGGTGATGTCGGGGACGTTGGTGAGGCGATGCTCGCCGGTGGCGAGTAGGCAGGCCGCCATCTCCTTTAACACCGCGTTCTTGGCGCCGAAGGCCTGGACTTCGCCTTCGAGGGCGCCGACGGGTTTGACGACCAGTGATGTCACGCATCAAGTATCGCAGTTCGCACGAAATGGGCCGGAATCAGGGCACATTGTTCCGTGTGTGTACGCTGGCCTCGTGCTGCAACCGTCCACACCGGACCGAAATATTGCCCTGGAGATGATTCGCGTCACCGAAGCGGCCGCCATCGCGGCGGCGCGCTGGTCGGGGCGTGGCGACAAGAACGCGGCCGACGGCGCCGCGGTCGACGCGATGCGATTCGTGCTGGGAGCAATCGAGATGGACGGCATCGTCGTCATTGGCGAAGGCGAGAAGGACTCCGCCCCCATGCTGTACAACGGGGAGCGCATCGGCGACGGTCGTCCGCCGATGGTCGACATCGCCGTCGATCCCGTTGACGGCACGACGTTGACCGCGATGGGCCGCAACGGCGCGCTGTCGGTCATCGCACTCTCAGAACGCGGCTCAATGTTCAATCCCGGTCCCTGCGTCTACATGAAGAAGGTGGCCGTTGGTCCACGCGGTCGCGGCTCCGTCGACATCAACGCGTCGGCGACCGACAATCTCATCGAACTGTCCAAACGGTTGAAGAAGCCGGTGCCCGAACTCGGCGTCGTGATCCTCGACCGACCTCGCCATGACGCACTCCTGGCCGAAGTGCGAGAGGCCGGAGCGCGAGTGCTCTCCATCTCCGACGGCGACGTCGCGGGCGCCATCGCGACCGGTTGGCCGAACTCGGGCGCGGACGTCCTCTTTGGCATCGGCGGCACGCCCGAAGGCGTCATCGCCGCCGCGGCGCTGAAGGGCCTCGGTGGCGAGATCCAAGGGATGCTCATCGCCCGTGATGACGAAGAGCGCACCCTGGCCGAAGGCCTCGGATACGACTTCTCGCGCGTCTTGACGACCGACGACTTGGTCGCGAGCGATAACTGCTTCTTCTCCGCGACGGCCATTACCGACGGCGACTTTCTTCGAGGCGTTCGCTTCCACGACTTCGGCGCGACGACGCAGTCGATGGTTGTCCGTTCTCGCTCGGGCACCGTGCGAACGGTCGAGACGTTCCATCGTCACAACAAGCTCGAAGAGTTCACCTCCGCCGGGTTCTAGCCCTTGTCAGAAAGTTCACATAGTGTGAACCCCGCTCGTTGCTCGCGTTCAACATCGATGTGCAAATTCTGAGCGCATTCATATTGCAAACATATGAACGCCCCCCTAGGTTGCTTCCTAGAGCCCACCGGACTCTGGTACGTGCGTACCGATCGAGGAGGTCACCGTGCAGGTTGCAAGTCTTCTAGAGAAAAAACAACAAGACGTCGCCACGATCTCTCAGGAGCGCAGCGTCAACGACGCACTACTGCTCTTGAAGGAGCGTGGCATCGGGGCACTCGTGGTGACCGGACCCCAGCCTCCACTCGTGGGTATCTTTTCGGAGCGCGACGCCGTGCGAGCGCTCGCGACCAGCGGTGCGGACGCACTCAACATGACGGTGGCGGAACTGATGTCGACTGACGTCAAGACCTGTGACCTCACGACGACGGTGACCGAACTCATGGGCCTCATGACGGAGCGTCGGATCCGCCACCTTCCCGTGGTCCACGAGCAGCAACTGGTCGGCATGATCTCAATCGGCGACGTCGTCAAGGCCCGCTTCGACGAACTCGAACACGAGAAGAGGGACCTACTGGACTACGTGAGCGCCCGGTAGTTATTTACTGGCGGCGGAGAGGCGCAGTTCGGCCCGATCGAGAGCCGAGTGCGCCAAGAGACTTGATGCACTCTCCGCGTCATCGCCGCGGCTCTCCAGTGCGATCTCGGCTTCGGCGCGTTCCTTGGCGGCCTGCGCGCGCACCGGATCGATATCGCTGACCTTCTCGGCGATGCCGGCGAGGACGGTGGCGAGCGTCTCGCCTTCGGCCTCGCCAGGGCCGACTTGGAAGAATCCGCCGTGCACCGCGATGGCGATCTCGCCTTCGGCCGTGTCGACGCGCACCACGCTTGGCACCACGTCGCCGACAGTGGCCGTGTGCTGGGGCAGGACCGTGAACCAGCCCTCGGAGGAACGCGCGATCAGTGCGCTCGCCTCCCCCACCCACAAGGGTGCTTCGGGCGTCACGATCTCAACCTTCAGCGTCGCCACAGCTACTCCTTCGCGATCTCGGCGGCCTTGCGCTCGACATCAGAGGCTCCGCCCACGTTCAAGAAGGCCTGCTCCGGGAAGGCGTCGAGGTCGCCGTTCACCAGGTGCTCGAACGACTCGACGGTCTCTGCGACCGGGACGTTGATGCCGTCGATCCCCGTGAAGACCTTCGACACGAACATCGGCTGGGAGAGGAAGCGCTGGATCTTGCGGGCCCTCGTCACGGTGATGCGGTCCTCTTCGGACAGTTCGTCGAGACCGAGGATCGCGATGATGTCCTGGAGCTCCTTGTTGCGCTGGAGGATCTGCTGGGTCTGTCGCGCGACGGCGTAGTGACGATCACCGACGATCTCGGGCGCCAGGATGTTCGAGGTCGAGGTCAGTGGGTCCACCGCCGGGTAGATACCGAGCGCGGCGATCTGGCGACTGAGCTCCGTCGTCGCGTCGAGGTGCGTGAACGTCGTGAACGGCGCGGGGTCGGTGTAGTCGTCCGCCGGCACGTACACGGCCTGGAGCGACGTGATCGAACGGCCTCTCGTCGAGGTGATGCGCTCTTGGAGTTCGCCCATCTCGTCGGCCAGCGTCGGTTGGTAGCCGACCGCGCTAGGCATACGTCCGAGGAGCGTCGAGACCTCTGATCCGGCCTGGACGAATCGGAAGATGTTGTCGACGAAGAGTAGGACGTCCTGGTTCTTCACGTCACGGAAGTACTCGGCCATCGTGAGGGCCGCGAGCGCCACGCGAAGGCGCACGCCCGGTGGCTCGTCCATCTGGCCGTAGACCAGTGCGGTCTTCTCAATAACCCCCGACTCGCGCATCTCCAAAAGGAGGTCCGTACCTTCACGGGTGCGCTCGCCGACGCCGGCGAAGACTGACACGCCTTCGTGCAACTCGGCCACTCGGCGGATCATCTCCATGATCAAGACGGTCTTACCGACGCCCGCTCCCCCGAAGAGACCGATCTTGCCACCCTGCACGTAGGGGGCGAGGAGGTCGACGACCTTGATGCCGGTCTCGAACATCGTCGCGTGCGGCTCCAGTTGGTCGAAGGCCGGCGCGCTGCGGTGGATCTCCCAGTAGTCCTCGACCGGACCGATGTCGTCGGTGTCGAGGGACTCGCCAATCACGTTGAAGACGTGGCCGAGGACCGCGTCACCCACGGGCACGGTGATGCCGCGACCGGTTTGACGCACGACGGCGCCTCGAACGAGGCCGTCCGTCGGCTTCATGCAGACGCAGCGGACGCGGCCTTCGCCGATCTGCTGAGCGACTTCGGCCGTGACCGTGATCGTCTCACCGTCAATGACGATGTCAACTTCGACGGCGTGGTTGATCTCGGGCAACGAGTGCGGCGGGAACTCCACGTCCACGACCGGTCCGGCGATCGCGACGACGCGCCCCGTTTCGAGTGTGGTCTTTTCTGGAGCGATGGTCATTTGTTTCTCACTTTCCCGAGCGGAGCGCTTCAGCGCCGCCCACGATTTCCATGATTTCGGTGGTGATCGAGTCCTGTCGGGCTCGGTTCATGATGCGACTGAGGTTCTGGGCCAGTTCATCGGCGTTCTCCGTGGCGGCCGCCATGGCGCGCTGTTGGCTCACGTGAAAGGACGCGGCGCCTTCGAGCAGAGCGGAGAAGATCTCACTTTCGAGGGCCTTGGGTGCGAGTGTCTTGAGCAACCGCTCGACTTCGGGCTCGAACTCGGTATAGCCCTTCAATGCTTTCGGCGCTTCGTCGTCCGGGAGGGCCGGCATCACGAGTGGCAACAGTTGCTCCACCTCAACGGCCTGGGTCGCGGCCGAGAGGAACCTCGTCGAGACCAACAGCACCTGCTGGACGTCGCCAGAGATGAACGGCGCGGCGAGGTGGCTCGCGATCCGACGCGCGTCGTCGAACGTCGGACGGTCCGACATGCCCGTGAAGCCGTCTTCGAGTTCGATGCCGCGGAAACGGTAGAAGGCGCCGGCCTTCTTGCCTACCGTGAAGAGACGGACCGACGTGCCCTCCCCCTCGAGCTTTCGCACCAGTCGCTCACCGGCGCGAAGCGCTGAAGAGTTGTAGGCGCCCGAGAGGCCGCGGTCGCCCGTGACCACGAGCACGATCGCTGAGGCGACGTGCTCGGGGGCCGCGAGGAGTTTGGCGGCACCAGTGGGATCGGCCTTCGCCGCCTCGACGATGATGCGTCGCATGCCGTTTCGATACGGGCGATTGGCGATAATGCGTGCCTGACTCCGAGAGATCTGGGAGGCGGCAATGAGTTCCATCGCCTTCGTGATCTTGCGCGTCGACTGCACCGACTTGATGCGTCGACGCAGAATGCGCTCCTGTCCACCGGCCATTGCTCCTCCTTTCCTTCGTTCGCTCTAGCTCGAATTACTTACTGGTGACCGCGAAGCCGTTGACGAACATCTGCAACGCGTGGTCCAGCGCGGTCGGGTCGGGAAGGACACCGGCCACGCGAATGTTGTAGAGGAGGTCGGAGTGTTGCGCACGGAAGTTCGTCAACAGCTCGGACTCGAATCGGCGCACGTCCTCGACCGGGATCTCGTCCAACCAGCCCTTGGTACCGGCGTAGATAGCGATGACCTGCTCCTCGACGGGCATGGGCGCGTTGAGACCCTGCTTCAACAGTTCGGTCAGTCGGTAGCCGCGGTCGAGCTGACGCTGGGACGACTTGTCGAGCTCGGAACCGAAGGTCGCGAACGACTCGAGGTCACGGAACTGGGCGAGGTCGATCTTGAGCGTTCCCGCGACCGCGCGCATGGCCTTGATCTGGGCCGCGCCACCGACGCGCGACACCGAGTTGCCCACGTCGATCGCCGGGCGCACGCCGGAATAGAACAGGTCCGACTGGAGGAAGATCTGGCCGTCGGTGATGGAGATCACGTTCGTCGGGATGTACGCCGAGATGTCACCGGCCTTGGTCTCGATGATGGGCAGCGCGGTCAGGGAACCGCCGCCGCGCTCGTCGCTCAACTTGGCGGCGCGCTCGAGCAAACGGCTGTGCAGGTAGAAGACGTCGCCGGGGTAGGCCTCGCGGCCCGGTGGCCGACGCAACAACAACGAGATCTGACGGTACGCCTCGGCCTGCTTGGAGAGGTCGTCGTAGACGACGAGCGCGTGCTCCCCGTTGTCCATCCACTCCTGGCCGATCGCGCAACCCGCGTATGGGGCGAGGAACTTGAACGGCGCGGGGTCGCCGGCCGACGCCACGACGACGACCGTGTACTCGAGCGCACCGAAGTCCTCGAGGACCTTGACGGTCTGGGCCACCGACGAGTTCTTCTGACCGATGGCGACGTAGATGCACTTCACGTCCTTGCCCTTCTGGTTCAAGATCGTGTCGATCGCGACGGTCGTCTTGCCCGTCTTGCGGTCCCCAATGATCAGCTCTCGCTGGCCGCGGCCGATCGGCGTCATGGCGTCGATCGCCTTGATGCCGGTCTGCAGCGGTTCGGACACCGGCTGGCGACCGGTGATCCCCGGGGCCTGGATCTCCATTCGGCGCTGCTTGGGGTTGACGAGCGGTCCCTTGCCGTCGATCGGTTCGCCGATGGCGTTCACGACGCGACCGAGCAAGGCGTCACCGACGGGCATATTGAGGATTCGCCCCGTCGCGCGAACGACCTGCTCCTCTTCGATGGTGTCGACCGAGCCGAGCACGACCGCACCGATCGTCTCCTCGTCGAGGTTCATCGCGAGGCCCAACGTTCCGTCCTCGAACTCGAGGAGCTCGTTGACCTTCGCCGACGGCAGTCCCGAGACGCGCGCGATGCCGTCACCGACCTCTACGACTCGCCCGACCTGTTCCGCCCCGACCGCGGGGTTGAACTCGGTTACGTGCTTACGTAGCGCCTCGGTGATCTCGTTGGCACTGATGGTGAGCTCTGTCATCACAGATTCCTTCTCTTAGTCATTTCGATTCATTGCGGATTCATAGAGGTGACCCGACGCGACGGCGTCGCGCAGCGCGCCGAGGCGTCCGCGGGTCGTGGCGTCCAGTCGCAGGTCGCCGATCTCGACGAGCACACCCCCGAGGAGCGACGGATCCTCGGCGACCTGGAGTTCCACGTTCTTGCCCGTCAAGGTCGTCAGGGAACGTATGAGGTCAGTACGGTTCTCGTCGTCGAGTGGTCGAGCCGAGTGCACGCGCGCGACGCGCCAGTCGCGAGCCTTGGCCACGTAGTCGACCAAAAAGTCGAGCGTGCCGACGACGTCACGGGGACGTCCGCCCCCAATGGTGAAGAGCGCGAGGTGCAACGTGACGTCGTTGACCTTTCCCGCCAGCAGCGCTTCGACCGTTCCGGTACGCGACGCCAGTGGCGCGTCGCGGTCCAAGAGCAAGCGGCGCAGTTCCAGGTTGGCGTCGATGGTTCGCGCCCAGCGAAAAAGTTCGTCCTCGATCTCGTCGAAGTTCGACGTCTCGACCTCGTCGAGCATCGCGTCCGCGAATCCGCCGACGCGCTGTCGCGCCGCGATGAGGCCGAGGCTCGGCAGGGTGAAGTGGCCGTCTAAGACGAATTCGCGCACCAAGACGGCGAGATCGGCGAGCGCGTGTGGGACATCCTGGGCGGGGACGTACGTCGCTGCGTAGGCGGCGATGCGCAACGTCGTGGCATCGACCTTGTCGTTGAGGAGGTCGTGCAGGATGAGCCCGCGCGCCGGTCCCGTGATCGACGTATCAGTGAGCACCGCTCGAAGGTCTGGACGTGCGAGGACGGTCTTCTCGAGGGACGCCAGTTCGTCACGAACCGTGGCAACCACGTTCGAGTCCAAAGCGCCCAGTTGGGCGCAGGCGAATCCTTCGAGCTTGGGCAGCATGATTAGTTACTGTCCCCTGGTCGCTTCGGCGTTGAGCGCGGCGACCGCTTCGTGAATGAGGTCCTGGTGCGTACTTTCGTCCACGACGCGCCCGACGATCGTGTTGACCAGTTCGAAGACGATCTCACCAATTCGGCCCGACGCCTCGTCAATGGCGCGTTGGCGCGCGGTGTCGACCTCGGCGTTGGCGGCCGCGATGATGCGGTCGTACTCGACTTGTCCGCGTCCGGCCGCTTCGGCCTTCACCTGGTCCGACGTCGCCTGCGCGGCGGCCACGATGAGGTGGGCCTGTTCCCTCGCGGCGACGAGGAGTTGCTGACGTTCGTCGCCCGCGGCCGCGGCCTCGGCCTTGGCGACGTCGGCGGCCTCGAGCGACTCGCGGATCTTCTCCTGGCGACTCTCCATGGCCTTGTTGAGGGGCGGCAGGATGTACTTCGCCGCCAGGAACAGAATCAACAACACCGCGACGACCTCTACGACGAATGTGCCGTTGGGGAGGAGGAAGACTGACGTACCAATCATCTCAATGGACCTTCTTTTTCGATGGAGCGCGAAACGCCGCCGACTCTCGCGAGCCGAACGTCGTAGGGACTATTGCTTCTGGAAGACGTAGACGAAGACGACCATGAACAAGAGGTTGATGAAGTACATCGCCTCCACCAGGCCGACCGTCAAGAAGAAATACTGACGCGCCTTGTTCTCGATCTCTGGCTGACGCGCAATTGCGGCAATCGTCTGACTACCGGCCAGACCGTCACCAATCGCGGCGCCGATTGCACCGCCGCCAAGGGCGAGCCCGCCACCGACGAGAGCACCAGCGATGCTGATTGCGCCTTCTAGAGTTTGAGTTGCCATTTTTCCTTATTCCTCCTGGTTGGTGTTACTGCGAGGTCTCTAATACTGGGTTGTCGTGCGGCTCGTGTTCGATATCGTGCTCGTCGTCGTGGCTCATCGCCATTCCGAAGTACATGATGGTGAGCAACATGAAGATGAACGCTTGAATCAGTCCGATGAAGAGGTCGAATGGCTTCCAAATGATTTCGAACGGTCCCAGCGCGAGGGGCGCCAGCGCCGCAACGACGACGATCATCAGTCCGCCCGAGAAGAGGTTGCCGAAGAGACGGAAGGTCAGGGTGATCGGCTTGGTGATCTCTTCGACGAAGTTGATCGGTGTCAGCGCGGCGTAGGGCTGGGTGTAGTGCTTGAAGTAGCCGACGAATCCGCGAGCGCGGAAAGCCTCGAAGTGTGCCCAGAAGATGACGATGAGGGCCATCGCGAGAGGCAGGTTGACGTCACTCGTGGGTGCGGGAAGTATTTCGCCTGACACGCCCGGGTGCATCGCCGAGGGCAGGAATCCAATCCAGTTGCAGATGAGGATGAAGAGGAACAACGTGACGCCGATGGGGACGAAGCGGCGACCTTGCGGTCCAATGGCCGAATCGGCGAGATCTTGCACCTGCTCGACCAGGATCTCCCAGAAGAGTTGCAACTTGCCCGGTACACCGTCGGTGATCTTCGCACGCATGCGAAACCCGAGGAAGCAAAAGATCGCGATGGCGAGCAACGTCGAGAACAAGATGTCGTAGTCGATAGTGAGACCGAGGACGTGCAGGTGGGGGTGTATCCCGATCTCAATCGTCTTGACTGCGTCAAGCGTCCTCACCCCACTCCTCCCGAACTAGCCACCACGCGCATGACGTTGGCCACGAACACAAGCTGGTAAATCACAAGCCCTGAAACAATACCGATTCCCAAGGGTGCGTTGAGGAATACGACGATCAACACCACGACGGTCATCGCGGCCAGGCGAAGCGTCGTCTTACTACCTAACTGACGACGGATGGCCTTGGAGTTCTGCTCGCCGCGCAGTTCAACTTTGGCGGCTTGGCGGTCAAGGAATCGTAGATTCAGTACCGCGAGTCCTACGCCCAGCACGACACCGAGTGCCGCGAGCGGCGGTGCGATGAAGAGGGCGACGACGAAACCAACGAGGCCAGCGAGAATGGCCGAAACCGTGGTGCGACGAAGGAGGCGCGGCAGGGTGTCGGTAGGTAGGTTTTCTAGCACGGGCAATGGGTTTCTAAAGGAAACGCCGGACTTGCTTGACAACGCTCACCACGGCGGCGACCGTTCCTAATGCTATCCCGATTAACAGACCCCAAGGTTCGCTGCCCCACGCGCTGTCGGCCCACAACCCAAGGACGACGCCCAGCGCAATGACAATGGCCGCCGACATCCCCATTGTGGCGAAGGCCGCCACGCCGGGAAGATCCTTGGTGAATGCTTTCTCCTGTTCAGAGGGTATATCAGGCGAGGCGTCACCGGACTCGTGACTCACCGGTGCGTGCCTTCACGGATTCTGTTCGCCTCTTCGCGTCGGTAGTAGAGGCGGTTCACCAAGGGACTAAACCACGTGAGCAGTCCGATCAACAAGAGGCCGACGCCGAGGGGAATGAACACGTTCGCCTGTGTATCGAAAAGTGGCAACAAGACGAACCCGCACAGTAGCGCCGTCCAGAGCCAAAGAATGACGACGGTGCGGCGGTGCCCGTGACCGAGACGCATCAAGCGGTGATGGATGTGGTTCTTGTCGGGTGTGTGAAACCCCTGACCTGATGCCGTTCGACGAATGAACGCCCACACGGCGTCCATTAACGGAACACCCAGGATGAAGACCGGGATGAGCAGCGGTGCGAAGAAGAAGAAGGTGACGCCGCTGGCCGGAGGGGTACGACCACCGATCACCATGGTGGAGGCACTCATCAAGAGGCCCAGGAGCAACGCACCCGCGTCGCCCATGAAGAGCTTCGCCGGATGGAAATTGTCGCGGAGGAAGCCGAGACATATCCCGCACGTCAGGGCGGCGATCAGTGGACCGACGTTATTGCTCGGCAGTAGTCCGAGGTCCTCGAGTCGCAGTCCGTACAGGCAAAGCGTCCCCGACGCGATGGCGACGATGCCGCCAGCGAGACCGTCGAGCCCGTCGATGAGGTTGACGGCGTTCGAGAGCGCGAAGACCCACACGGCAGTGATGATGGGCAGGATCGAGGGTCCGAGCACGACGAATCCGGCGAAGGGCAGTTTGAGTTGGTACATCGTCGCTCCGCTGAAGTACAGGATCGACGCCGCGAGGAACTGTCCGGCGACCTTGGCCGGGGCGCTCATCTCTCGAAAATCATCCAACACGCCGACGACGAAGATGACGCCCGCGGCCAACAGCACGCCCATCATCTCGTGCGACGAGAAGATGACACTGCGCAGGGTCGGGATGGCGACCGCCACCATCAGCGCGACGCAGAACCCCACGAACATCGCCGCTCCCCCGCCGTAGGGCGTCACGACTTGATGAACCTTTCGCGCGTCGGGTTGGGCGGTGTAGCCAATACGTATCGAGATCTTGCGGGCCGGAACATTCGCCACCAGTGTCACGATCGTCCCCACTGCGATCACGACGAGATAGGCGACGATGTTATGCATTGACTACTTCGTGAAGTTGACGTAGGGGTTGAACTGGCCACAGAGCGCGGCGACGTCGCCACGCACTTCGGCGATGACCTTGTCGTCGTCTCGGTGGCGCAGCGCTCGCGACATCAATTTCGCGATCGTCTCGAACTCCCCCTCTTTCATGCCCGCCGTGGTCTGCGCCGCGGTGCCGACGCGGAGTCCCGAAGTAACGAACGGACTGCGCGGGTCGTCAGGAATCGTGTTGCGGTTCGTCGTGATGCCGGCGCGGTCCAGGACCTCCTGAGCTACCTTGCCCGTGAGTTCCTTGTCGAACTCGCGCAGGTCAACGAGGACCATGTGGTTCTCGGTGCCGCCCGAGACGTTGCGGAATCCCTCTTTCGCGAGTGCCGCGGCGAAGGCCTGCGCGTTTCGCACGATTTGATCGGTATAGGTCGAGAAACCGGGTAGCGACGCCTCCTTGAAAGCCACGGCCTTGGCCGCGATGGCGTGCTCCAAGGGACCGCCCTGTTGACCCGGGAAGACCGCCGAGTCGATCTTCTTCGCGTGCTCCTCGCGACAGACGATCGCTCCCCCGCGTGGACCGCGCAAGGTCTTGTGCGTCGTGAACGCCACGACGTCGGAGTAGGGCACGGGATTGGGATGCGAACCACCGGCGATGAGTCCGGCGACATGGGCCGAGTCGAACATGAGCAGAGCGCCGACCTCGTCGGCTATCTCACGAAACGGCACGGGATCGATCACCCGCGTGTACGCCGTCGCGCCAGCGAGAATCATCTTGGGTCGATGCGCCAGTGCCAGTTCGCGCACGTTGTCGAAGTCGATGAGCTCCCCCGGGTGCTCGGGGTCGTCGGACCTTGGCGTGACGCCGTAGGAGACGAAGTTCCACCACTTCGACGTGATCGAGGCCGGGGAGCCGTGGGTGAGGTGACCACCCTGATCGAGTCGCATCGCGAGAATCGTGTCGCCCGGTTCCAGCAACGCCTGGTAGACGGCGACGTTGGCGTTCGCGCCACTGTGCGGCTGAACGTTGGCGTGATCGGCGCCGAACAGCGCGGTGAGGCGACGTCGCGCGAGGTCCTCGACCTCGTCAACGATCTGATTACCGCCGTAGTAGCGACGTCCGGGGTATCCCTCGGCGTACTTGTTGGTGAGGATCGAACCGGTGGCGGCGAGCACGGCCGGTGACGCGAAGTTCTCGCTCGCGATCAATTGCAGGGTCGTGGTCTGGCGCTTCCACTCTTGGGCGAGGAGCGACGTCACTTCGTCGTCGTTCTCAATCCAAACGTCAAAGGGTGACGAAGTCATTACTTACCTTTCTTGGTCGACGAGGAGACTGTCGAGTTCAGTGATCTTTTCGACCCGTTCGACGTGACGACCGGTGTCGGGGGTGGCCTCCAACCAGGCCCGTAGTGCGTCGACCGCGACGACGGGACCGGTCAATCGCGAGCCGAGGCACAGGACGTTGGCGTGATTGTGCTCTCGCGCGAGGTGCGCTGACGTCACGTCGTGGACCGTCGCAGCGCGAACACCCGGCACTTTGTTGGCGGCGATGGCGATGCCAATGCCCGAACCACAGATGCCCACACCAAGGTCGGCGCCACCGGTGACCACGCACCGTCCGACCGCGGCGCCAAAGTCTGGGTAGTCGACTGAGTCAGTGCCGCTGTCGGTGCCGAGATCGACGACCTCATAGCCCCACTCTCGCAACGTGGAGGCCAGGTGGCCCTTCAAGTCGTAACCGGCGTGGTCGGAGCCGAGGGCGATACGCATCGCCTCAACCCTACTGTCGCGACTGATTGCATCGATGGTGCGGCAATACTTCATGAAGTGAGATACCCACCGCGAACCCCTGTGTTGATCGGCGTCGGTCAGGTCACCCAACGCCCCGTGCGCGGCGCGACGTACGCCTCTCGAAAGGCACCCCTCGACCTCATGGTCGAAGCCCTCGAACTCGCCGCCGACGATTCGGGGGCCGGGCGGCGCACCCTTGAGACGATTGACGAAGTCGTCGCGGTCAGTTCCTTCACCTGGCACACGGCCGATCCGGCGCTGCTCGTCGCGCGACGCCTCGGACTGCGCGGCGTCACGACGCGGCTCACGTCGGTCGGAGGGAACACGCCACAAAAGCTCATCCACGAGTCGGCACGCAGGATGCTGGCGGGCGAACTGACCTGCGTCGCGGTCGTGGGCTCTGAAGCCATGTACTCGCGCCTCCTCGCGCGCCGAGAGGGTCGCGAGGTCGACTGGATGATTCAGGACGACCGAGTCGTCAGTCCCGTCATGGCGTCCAATGATGCTGCACCGCTCACCGCGGCCGAGTACGAGCAGGGACTCAACCTGCCAACGAATATCTATCCACTCTTCGAGAACGCCCGGCGCGCGCGTCTCGGTTGGTCCTTGGGCGAACATCGTGAGCGCCTGGGACAACTGTGGTCGAACTTCGCGAAGGTCGCGGCCACCAATCCGTACGCGTGGATCACTGACGCGCCGAGCGCCGACGAGATCGCCCAAGTGAGCGAGCACAATCGCATGGTTTCGTTTCCCTATACGAAGATGTTGATGGCGAACGTGCCCGTCGACATGGGCGCGGCCTACATCCTCACGACGTTCGAGCACGCCACGTCGCTCGGCGTGGCCCGTGACGCCATGGTCTTTCCCGCCTGCGGCGTAGACGCCAATGACCACTGGCTCATCTCGGACCGTCCGGGGCTCGACGCATCACCCGCCATGTCGGTCATCTGGGACTCTCTGCAGCAGTTGGGCGTTCGTCTCGACGTTCTGTCATCCATCGACCTCTACAGCTGCTTTCCCACGGTCGTGCAGACCGCGTGTGACGTGTTGGGTATTGACGCCTTCGACGCGGGCTTCATCCCGTCACTGACCGGCGGACTCACCTTTGGGGGCGGTCCGGGCAACAACTACGTCACGCACTCGATCTGCTCGATGGTCGATACGCTTCGAGCCAATCCTGAAGGTCAGGGACTCGTCACCGGTCTCGGATGGTTCTGCACCAAGCACTCGTGGGGAACTTACGCGACGTCCCCGCCGGAGAAGGGATTCCGACACGACCAGCCACAAGAGACGGTGGACCGACGTCCACGATGCGTGAGCGAACAACGTGATGGTGTCGTCACCGTCGAGAGCTACACGGTGACCCATGCTCGCGACGGATCACCGGAACGACTCATCGTGGCGGCCCGAACGATCGACGACGTCCGCACGTGGTGCCACAGCACCGACGAGGGCACCATGGTCGACGCCGAATCGAATGATCTGATCGGTCGATCCGCCACGGTCGCGAGCGACGTCATCTCGTTCTGACTCGGTCCAGTGAGTAACGCGACGAAGGCCGCGGACTCCTACCCCGTGAACGGACGTTGAAAGGTCGGAACGACCTAGGCGAGTACGCGCGCGATGTCGGCCGTGGTGATCGCACCTTCACGCACCACGCGCCACTGGTTCGTCGTGAGGTCAACGACCGCGGACACGTCGCCCGACCGCTCGCCCCCATCGATGACGCCAGCCAACTCCGGACGGCTGCGGAACTGGTCCAACACTTCGTACGCACTGCGACAGGCCGGCTGTCCGTGCAGGTTCGCGCTCGAGACCGCCAGTGGGCCGAGCACGGCGATCACTCTGCGGATCAGGTCGTCGTCGGGAATGCGAAATCCGACCGTATCCGTAGAACTGCCGACGAGCACCGCGAGGTCATGTGGCACCGGGACAACGATGGTGAGCGCACCGGGCCAGAACGCGCGACCCAGACGACTCGCGTACTCGTTCCATTCGACACCCAGGTACGCGATCTGATCGACCGAGTCAACGAGGACGGGCACCGGCACCGTCGCGGGACGATCCTTGAGCGCGAAGAGCTTCGCGACGGCGGCCGGGTGACTGACCTCCGCCGCAAAACCGTAGACGGTGTCGGTCGGAATGGCGACGACATCACCGGCGTCAAAGGCGGCAATCGCGGCATCAACCTTGAGTAAACGCGCCATCAGCGTCGGGCCACCAGGAATCGTGGATTACCAAAGAGGTCGTCGAGGTCCACGACGTGCGCGAACTTCGTCTCGTGCGCCGTCTGGAGGGTCGCCTCTCTTTGCATATTTCCATGTTCACATATAAGGAGACCGTCACGCGAGAGCCACTCGGCCGAGTGGCGAATAATCGTCTCCACGTCGGAGAATCCCGCGCAGAGGACTGAGTCGTCGGCAACGAGTGCGCCGAGCGGTTCGTGACGCAGCACCGGATCGAGCGTTTCGAATTCGGTGGCGCCGACGTACGGCGGATTGGCGACGATGAGGTCGATCGTTCCGCGTAGTGCTGGGTCCAATGCGTCGAACCACGATGAGACCACGAACGAAACGTTGTCCAGACCGTGCTTGCGTGCGTTGGACCTCGCAACGGCCAGGGCCTCCTCTGACTCGTCAACGCAGATGAGCGTGGCGGTGACATTGAGCTGCGCCAACTCCATCAAGAGCGAGAGTCCAATGGCCCCCGACCCACAGCCCATGTCAAGGATCACCGGCTCGCGATGGGCGTCCCTGTCGAGTTCAGCGAGGGCCAGCCCGACGAGCTCTTCGGTCTCGGGTCGTGGAATGAGGACCCGCTCGTCGACGTCCAAATCGAGCTGTCGAAAGGGCCAGTGCCCGATGATGTACTGCAGTGGTTCACCGTTCATTCGGCGTTGGGCGGCGTGGCGAAGTGCCGCGATGGACTCATGGTCGTCGGGCATGAACTCCTCGACCAACCAACGTGCTTCACGTCGGTTGAGACCGGCGTCAATGAGCTCGGTCACCAGATAGCCGTTAGCGCCCATCACTCTCAGCCAATTGACGAGCTCGCTTTTCGGCCAACAGCGCGTCGACGTAGGGGTCGAGGTAGCCAGCGAGCACGGAGTCGAGCGTATAGGTGGTGAGGTTGATGCGGTGATCGGTGACGCGGTTCTCTTTGAAGTTGTAGGTGCGAATCTTCTCGCTTCGTCCGCCACTCCCCAGCTGCGAGCGTTTGAGGTCACCCTGCTCGCTCGCTTGCGCGTCTTGCGCGGACTTCAAGAGACGCGAGCGCAGCACGATGAGCGCCTTGGCTCGGTTCTGGATCTGGCTCTTCTCGTCCTGCATCGACACCACGATGCCGGTGGGAAGGTGGGTGATGCGAACTGCGGAGTCCGTGGTGTTGACGCTCTGGCCACCGGGACCCGAGGAGCGGTAGACGTCGATCTTGAGGTCGCCTTGATTGATCTCGACGTCGACCTCTTCGGCCTCGGGCAGTACCGACACCGTCGCCGAGCTCGTGTGCACGCGACCTTTCGCTTCGGTGACCGGAACTCGCTGGACGCGGTGGACGCCCGCCTCGTGCTCGAGTCGGAACCAGGCGTCATCGCCCTTGATGAGATAGATGGCCTCGTCAAGGCCACCCTGTTCGGACTCGCGTTCTTCAATGACCTCGAGCTTCCATCCACGTAGCGCGGCGTAGCGCCGGTACATCTGGGCCAGATCGGACGCGAAGAGGTTGGCCTCTTCGCCACCTTCGGCGCCGCGGATCTCCAAGATCACGTTGCGGCCCTCATTGGGGTCGCGTGGCAACAGGAGTGTCTCGAGCGTCGATTCGAGTTCGGGCACCTTGGCTTCGGCGTTGTTCATCTCTTCGCGCCACAACTCGCGATCGTCGCCGCTCGTCTCGTTGAACATCTCCTTCGCCGTAGCGGCGTCGGACTGGGCGGCCTTCAACTCATTCCAGGCGTTGTTGATCTCAGCGAGTTCCTTGTGACGACGTGACAGGTCGCGCAGGCGCGTGAGGTCGCTCGCGACGTCGGGTTCAGACAGCGCCGCTTCGGTCGAACGCAGTTCGTCCTGGAGGGCGTTCAGCGTTTCGTCTACGGAACGCACGGCAGGTCGAGGGCGCTCTCGGCCCTACGCCTTGGGAGCGCGCGCCTTGGTCTTCTGGGCGTAGCGGCGCTGGAAGCGCTCGACGCGGCCACCGGTGTCAACCAACTTCTGCTTGCCGGTGAAGAACGGGTGGCACTCGTTGCAAAGCTCGACCGTGATGGCCGACTTGGTCGACTCTGTCGTGAAGGTGTTGCCGCACGAGCATTTGACGGTCGCTTCGCCGTAGTTGGGGTGAATATCAGGCTTCATGAGTGCTCCTTGGTGCGGATAACAACTTTAGCGGAAAATTAACTGGTTGAAGCAGGGCCGCGCGCGATCTCGGCCAGGAACTCGTCATTCGACTTGGTTGACTTCAACTTGTCGATCAACAGTTCCAGACCGGCCGCCTCACGGCCTTCGGAGGCGAGTCCGTTGAGGACCCGGCGCAGCTTCCAGACCTGGGGCAGCGCCTCGCGGCTGAAGAGCAACTCCTCGTGACGGGTGGATGACGCATTGACGTCGATGGCGGGGTAGATGCGACGCTCGGCCAAACGGCGGTCCAGACGAAGCTCCATGTTGCCCGTTCCCTTGAACTCCTCGAAGATGACTTCGTCCATCTTCGAACCGGTCTCGACGAGCGCCGAGGCGATGATGGTGAGGGAGCCGCCCTCTTCGATGTTCCTCGCGGCACCGAAGAACTTCTTCGGTGGGTAGAGAGCGCCCGAGTCAACACCACCGGACATGATTCGTCCCGTGGCGGGAGCGGCCAGGTTGTACGCGCGGGCCAGTCGGGTGATGCCGTCGAGGATGATGACGACGTCACGTCCCTGCTCGACGAGGCGCTTGGCCCGTTCGATGCAGAGTTCGGCGACGTGGGTGTGCTCCTCGGCCGGGCGGTCGAAGGTCGAGGCGATGACTTCGCCCTTGACGGTGCGACGGATGTCGGTGACCTCCTCGGGTCGTTCATCCACCAGCAGCACCATCAGGTGCACTTCGGGGTTGTTCGACTCGATCGACTGGGCGATCTGCTTCATGATCGTCGTCTTGCCGGCCTTGGGCGGCGAGACGATGAGTCCACGCTGGCCCTTGCCGATCGGCGAGAGCAGGTCGACAATGCGTGGGGTCAGGTCGGTCTTGCCCTCGTTCAGTTCGAGATTGAGCTTCTCGTCGGGGAAGAGTGGGGTGAGGTCCTCGAAACGAGGACGCAGGCGTGCGACTTCGGGGTCGACGCCCGCCACGCTGTCCACGCGCAACAGCGCGGGGTACTTCTCGTTGGACGCCGCGGGGCGGTAACCGCCGATGATCGTGTCCCCCTTACGCAGGTGGTAACGACGGACCTGGTTGATGGAGACGTACACGTCGTTGGGCGACGGGTGATAACTCTTGGTGCGCAAGAAGCCGTAGCCGTCGTCGCGCAGGTCAAGGAGACCTTCAATCTCGATGAGTTCGCCCGCGTAGGGCTGGTCGGCGTTGGGCATTGATTCACCGCCGAAGCGCTCGCGACCGTTTCGGTTGCGACGGTTGCGACGGTTGCGACCGGCGGTGTCGTTCGTGAAGTCACGCGGTTGGCGGTCCTGGCGGGGCTGTGCGTTCTGACGGGGATTCTGCTGAGGGCGATCGGTGCCGTTGGCAGAGGGCGCCGGCGCCGGCGCGTCCTCGGTCGTTGACTCGGTGGCGGAGGCCGTCTCGCTGGAAGCGACAGCGGCGTCCGCGACGAACTCGCCGAGGAGGTCGTCGAAGTCATCGTCGGGGGTGGCGACCGTGCGACGTGAACGCACCGCTCGCGTCGCCGGTTCTGGTGCGTTGGTCGAAGCGGGTGCGGGGTCGCCCATGATCGCTTCGATGAGTGAGGCCTTGGAAGCTCGCGCCGACACGTCGACGCCCTTTACCTTGGCGATGGTTTGCAGGTCTTCACGAGTCTTGGACTCGAGATCTGACCTGTCTGGGGAGGGCCTTACAGCCATTGTGGTCCTTTCTCATTGCTCGCAAAGAATCCATGAGCAAAGAAGAAAATCGGGAAATGCCGTCTGGGAAGAGTTCCTCACTCCGGGGAAAGGCCGGACGCGGACGACTCCTCCAGTGTAGCCGACCTCGCGGGGAAAGTAAACATCTCATCGAGGTCCGACTCGCTTGGAACCCTGGAGCAGGACAAAGGTAAGGGCATGGCGAGGAGGCCAGTTCGCCAGTATCAAATTTCGCTAAATATTCGAGGGTCCGAGCAGGACGCTCCACGAACTACTTGACGCTCACTCGTGACGTCGCTGAGGCCGCCTGGTCGAACATATTCCCGGCGTACTTCGCCGTGACCGTGAGCGAGCCTTTCGCGAACCGCTTGGACGTCGAGCACTTGGCGCTGCCGTGCGAAATTGTGGCAGTGCAGAGACTTCCCTTGTTCGAAGAGAAGACCACGGACCCAGTCGCCGTGGCGAGTCCGGTCGCCGCAAGCTTGAGCAAAGTCTCGGTGAGCTTCTTCTTGACCAACTTCGTGGACTGGGTCACCGTGACGCGCAGCTTCTCGGTCGCTTTGGTGTACGACTCGCTGATGGAGAAGGCCTGATAGTTGCCCGTGCTGTCGCGGTAGTACCCAGCGGCCGTGCAGTTGCCGAACGTGGAGCACGATGTCGTGAGCACCGACGCGTTGCCGCTGGCGTTGAGCGTTGCGGTGCCGGGAACCTCTTGTGCGTTGCCCCACGTGCCATCGACCTCGTCGATGATGAAGGCCTGCGTGCTGTTCGCGGTGTCACTGTAGAGACCGCCCGCATCGCAGTAACCGGGCGACGTACAGGAAATGTCATTGAGATTCGCTCCGCCCGCGACGTTCAGAGCGGCGCTACCCGGAGCCTCTTGAATCGATCCCCAGGTCCCGCCCACTTCGTCGACGACGAAGGCCTGCTGCGCCGCCGAGGCGTCGCCGTAATTTCCGACGGCGCTGCACGATCCCGACGCCGTGCACGACAGGTTGAACACCGCCGACGCGCCACCCACGTTCATCGTCGCGATACCCGGCAGTTCCGCCGCCGAGCCCCACACCCCGCCAACTTCATTGACGGTGAACGCCTGGAGATGCGTGGCCGAGTCCGTGTAATACCCTCCCGCGGCGCAGTTCCCCGTCGACGAACATGAGAGGCCGTTGAACTCCATGTCACCGCCGCCGTTCAACGTCGCGTCACCCGGCGTCTCTTGAATGGTGCCCCATACGCCGTTCTTTTCGTCGTCCACGAACGACTGTTTGTGCGCCGACGCGTCGGTGTAGATCCCCACGCCCGAACAGTTGCCGGTCGACCCACATGAGACTGACGTGAGCGCTGACGTTGTGCCAGTACTGAGTGTCGCGATGCCCGGTAACAGGACGGCGCTGTCCCAGACGCCGTTCACTTCATTCAAAGAAAAGGCTTGGAGCTGCGCCGCCGAGTTGGCGAAGGTGCCGCCGGCAGTGCAGTTCCCTGCGGACGAACACGACACGGTGAATGCCGACGCGTCGCCGTCGTAATTCAAAAATCCGGTCCCCGGGGCTTCGATGGCGCTCCCCCACGTGCCACCCTTTTCGTCGACCACGAAGGCCTGAAGCGAATTGGACTCGTCGGTGTAGTCGCCCACCGCGGTGCAGTTGCCGGCGGAGGGACAGGAGATCGCGTTGAAGTCGGCGGTGGCACCAGCGTTCAGTAACGCCGTGCCCGGAATTTCGATCGCGCTGTTCCAGATTCCCGACACCTCGTTGGAGACCCAGACCTGCGGGTGACCCGCACCGTCGGTGTAGAAACCGCCAGCACCGCAGTTTCCCGGCGACGCGCACGCGATGTCGTCAACTTCGTCATTGCCGCCAGCGTTCAGACTCGAGGTGCCGGTGACTTCGACTGCGGTACCCCAACTTCCGCTCTCTGCGTGTGAACGAAGCGAGGCGAGGGCTTGAGCCAGCGGGGACGTCGACGCACCCGACGGCGTTGCGAGTCCGACCATGAGCGTCCCCATGGCCATGAACGCAACCACAACTCTCGAAACGCGCGACATAGATTTCTCCAACCGTGGACGAGCACCGGAGAACGTCCCTCGTGACGAGCCTACGAGAGTTGGCTCGTGCCTTTTCGTGCAGTGACGTGAAGAACAGCCCCACGCAGGACCGAATTTGCTGACTCGAGCGGGCCTCCTCTGGAAACGGCCTTCGACGGGCCTCTCGTGCTGGCACCACTCCATTTCGTAGGCTGACCTACTTCATCGGACCTCTCCGACGAGGGAGATTGTCTGTGAGGATTCAACACGGATCGAGAGCGGGGGCTGGCACACGGTGCGTCAAACTCAGGTCACGATACTGCGATGAACGCCAATTCGACGCGCGTCGGTTGGTTCTGGTTCCGAGCGAACTTCGCACGTCGCTGGGCGAACTATTTGACCATCATCCTGCTCATCGGTTCGATCGGCGGTCTCACGTTAGGTTCCGTCGCCGCAGCACGACGAACGCAATCGTCCTACAACACGTTCCTCGCCAGCACGAATCCCTCGGACCTCAGAATGACGGTCTTCGCACCAAATCTTGCACCCGATCTCTCTCGGCTCAAGTTCGTGCGACACGTCGGCGTGGCGTCGTACTCGGTCAACGCATTCCCCGCAGGGAAACACGGCCTTCCGGCCGTTCCCAAGGCCGTCGAATATGGAGACATCACTGCGGCGGGGAGCCTCGTCGGTGAGTACTTCACCGAAGACCGTGTCGCACTCGTGTCGGGTCGTATGCCCAATCCGAAGAGTGTCAACGAGTTCATGGTCGACGCACTGGCGGCCAAGGCCTTGGGTTGGCGTGTCGGAGAGTACATCCACATGTACATCTACACCGACGCCCAGGCCAATAGTCCTGATTTCGACGTCAAGAAGATCACTCCGACGCTGAACACCGTCATGCATCTCGTTGGAACCATCATTCCCAACAATGATGTCCTCCTTGACGAGGTCGATCGAATTCCCGAACTGATGATCTTCACACCCGCGCTGACGAAGAAGTTGGTGAACAACCAACCTCACTACAACGACTACGACCTTCAACTCGACCACGGATTTCGTGACATATCCGCCGTCGAACGAGAGATCATCGCTGCCCTTCCCCCCGGTACGACGTACAGCTTCCAAATCAACTCCTCGGTATCGGCCGAGGTCAACCGATCACTCGAACCCGAGTCGATCTCGTTGGGCGTCTTCGGACTTATCGCTGGACTCGCCGCATTGATCATCGCCGGGGGCGTGATCGCACGAGGATTGCAGCGAGAGAGCGAGGACATCAATGTCCTTCGCGCGTTGGGCGCCAGTCCAACCACGTCGGCGCTGGCCAGTGTGATCGGTCCGCTCTCATCAGTCGTCATCGGCTCGATCCTCGCGGTGTTCGTCGCGTTCGCTCTGTCGCCGCTCTCACCTATTGGTCCGGTACGCGCCGTGTACCCCGACGGGGGCTTTTCCTTCGACGGGTTGACACTGGGCTTCGGCTTTCTCGCGCTCCTTCTCCTACTCGGGGCGATCACCGTCGCACTGATAATTCGGCGTTCGCGCAGGGTCGCCGCTCGCACTCGTCGACTGACGTCACCTTTGGGATCTCGTGTCGGTCATTTGGCCTCCGACGTCGGCTTGCCAATCACCGCGGTCGTGGGTATTCGCTTCGCGCTCGAGCCAACCGCCGACCGCGACGCAGCGCCGGTGCGCTCGGCCCTCGTGGGCGCGGTGCTCGCGGTGATGATTGTCGTCGCGACGCTGACCTTCGGCAGCAGTTTGAGCACGCTCGTGTCGCATCCGTCGCTCTACGGCTGGAACTGGAATTACGCCATCGCATCCAACGGGAACGGCGTGCCTCCCCAGGCCGCCCGGCTCCTCGGCAGCGATCCCTACGTGGCGTCCTACTCCGGTGACAACTTTGCGAACGCGCAAATCAATGGCGTCACCGTGCCCATCATCCTGACGACGTATCGCGCCAAGGTAACGGCACCAATCCTCTCCGGTCACGAGGTGACGGGTGCCCACCAGATCGTGCTCGGGGCCGAAACGATGCAAGAGCTCCACAAGCATCTTGGCGATTCGGTGATCGTCCAGTACGGCACGAAGAAGGACTTTCCGGTCTACGTCCCACCCACACGAATGAAGATCGTGGGCACCGCGACGTTGCCGGCCATCGGCGGGACGTTGACGCTGCACACGTCAATGGGAGTCGGCGCAGTGCTTCCGCTGAGCGTCGAGCCGCCGGCGTTTCAGAACTTCCTTCGCAATAAGGACGAAACGCTCGACGGACACTCCGTTGAATTCGTGCGGCTTCGACCGGGCGCGCCGACGTCGCTCGCCGTCGCGTCGCTGCGCAAGATCGCGCAAGTCGGACAACACTTAATGGAACAAGTACCTAATGGCGGCGGTTCAAATGTGGATGTGCAGTCCGTGTTGTACCCCGCCGAGATCGAGAACTACCGCACGATTGGCATCATCCCGAACCTGCTCGCCCTCGCCCTGGCCCTCGGCGCAATCGTGGCGCTCGGCCTGACGTTGATCGCTTCGGTGAATCGCCGACGGCGTGACCTCGCACTGCTGCGCACCCTTGGTTTCACCGGACGACAGTTGCTGTCGGCGGTGGCGTGGCAGGCCTCGGTGGCGGGCGCCATCGGTGCGATCTTTGGGATTCCCCTCGGCATCTTGGTGGGCCGATGGTTGTGGACCCTCTTTGCGAACAACATTTACGCCGTGCCCCGACCAACCGTGCCGTTCATACCTCTGGTCATCGTGGCGTTGAGCGCTCTGGTGCTCGCGAACCTGGTCGCCGCGCTACCGGGGCGAAGCGCCGCTCGAACCTCGGCGGGGCAGGTGATGCGCGGCGAATAGAAGTTGCTACGAGAGCTTCGCGAGGAGCGCCTTCAACGTGGCGTCGACGACGTCGGGGGTGACGCTCGTTTGGACCGCGGTCTCGGGATCTTTCAGTCCGTTGCCCGTGAGTACGCACACCACCGTCGAATCCTTCGGCACGCCGTATTTGATGATGCCCGCGATCGACGCCGCGGAGGCCGGCTCACAGAAAATCGACTCGTGGCGCGCGACGTAGCGGTACGCGTCGAGGATCTCATCATCGGTCACCGCACGAATGTCGCCGAGCGACTCGTGAATGACTTCGAGAGCCGGCACCCAACTCGCGGGATTGCCGATCCGAATCGCCGTCGCGATCGTCTCGGGGTTGGTGACGGGATGGCCGAGCACGATGGGCGCCGCTCCGGCCGCCTGGAATCCCCACATCTTGGGCAGAGCCTTACAGCGCTCGGCGAAGTGGTACTCGGTGAAGCCACGCCAGTACGCCGTGATGTTGCCCGCGTTACCGACGGGGATCGAGAGGATGTCGGGCGCCTTGCCGAGCACGTCGACGATCTCGAAGGCTCCGGTCTTTTGACCTTCGATGCGGTCGGGGTTGATCGAGTTGACGATCGTGATCGGCATGTGCTGGGTCAGTTCGCGCGCGAGGTTGAGCGCCTGATCGAAGTTGCCACGGATCTGGAGCACCTTGGCGCCGTAGACGATGGCCTGGGCCAACTTGCCCTGGGCAATCTTGCCTTCGGGCACGAGCACCACGCAGTCCATGCCCGCCTTGCCGGCGTACGCGGCGGCTGAGGCTGAGGTGTTGCCGGTCGATCCGCAGATGACGGTCTTCGCCCCGTTCGCCTTGGCCTTCGTGATCGCCATGGTCATGCCGCGGTCTTTGAACGATCCCGACGGATTGAGGCCTTCGAACTTGAGCCACACGTCTGCACCCAGTCGTTCCGAGAGTCGATCGGCGTGAATGAGGGGCGTGTGGCCCTCCTGGAGCGTGATGACCTCGTCGACTCCGTCGAGGTCGAACCACTGTGCGTACTCGAGCAGGAGCCCTTTCCATCCGATCACGTGGTGCCTCCATCAATGACGCGAATGCATGCGCCCACCGAGTCAACCGAAGGGTGCGTCGAGAGGCCCTTTACGGTGTTCGCGACGCGATCCGTGACGGCCATGTGAGTGAGGAATGAGAGACGCGCTTCGTCGCCGTAGCCCGACTGCTCCATTGATTGGATGGAGACGCCGTTGTCACCGAAGATGCCCGCGACCGCGGCGAGCACGCCCGGCTTGTCGAGCACGTCGATGCTGATGTAGAAGACACTCTCGAGTTCACCGGCGGGCACACTGTGCAGTGTCCGGTCGACACTGAAGGGCACGTTGTGACGGCCACTGACGCGATTGCGTATCGCGTCGAGCAGGTCGCCGAGCACCGCGGTCGCGGTCGGTTCGCCGCCCGCGCCCTGACCGAGCCACATCAGGGGTCCACTGCGCTCACCTTCGACGAAGACCGCATTCATTGCCCCGTGCACCGAGGCCAGTGGGTGCTCTTCGGGGATCATCGCCGGATGGGCCCTGCGCGAGATGCCCGACGCTCCGATACGTTCGGCGACGCCGAGCAGTTTGATGACGTAGCCCGAGCGTCGCGCAAATTCGACGTCGACCGAACGAACGCCCGTGATGCCTTCGCGGGTGATCGCGTCGCCGGACAGTTCGGTCCCGAAGGCGAGCGACGAGAGGATCTGTACCTTGGCGGCCGCGTCGAAACCTTCGACGTCCGCACTGGGGTCCGCTTCGGCGTAGCCGAGTGACTGCGCCTCCTTGAGTGCGGTCTCGAAACTACTGCCCTCACTGGACATCTTGGTGAGGATGAAATTCGTCGTTCCGTTCACGATGCCCATGACCCGAGTGATGCGCTCCCCGGCCAGCGACGTGCGCAGCGCCCGAAGTATCGGGATGCCGCCACCCACCGCCGCTTCGTAGAAGAGGTCACAACCGTTCTGATTCGCGAGCTGCGCCAGTTCGGTACCACACTCGGCCATCAGGGCCTTGTTGGCGGTGACGACCGAGACGCCGCGTCGCAGCGCCGTCTCGATGTAGATGCGCGCTGGCTTGATGCCACCGGCCAGCTCGACGAGGACGTCGAGGTCGTCGCGCGCCACGAGGCCGTTGATGTCGGCGGTCAGGAGTTCCTTGGGGATACCCTTGCGTCGCTTGTTGAGATCGTGAACCCCGACCGCGACGAGTTCGAACGGACCGGTCGCGGCGTCGAGGAGGGCCTCATTTCGAGAGGGATCACTCAGTAGTTGGATGAGCGCGGAGCCGACGTTGCCCGCACCGATGATCCCCACTCGAATGACCGGCTTGTTCACCACTAAAGGCTAACGCAACGTTTGCGTTGCTCCGTCCCTACATCTCGAGCGCGGCCATGTCGTCAAAGGTCTCACGCCGCAGCACTTCGCGCACCTCGCCGTCGAGCACGAAGAGCACCGCCGGTCGCGGGACTCGGTTGTAGTTCGACGCCATTGAATAGCCGTACGCTCCCGTCACGGGGGTGGCGATGATGCTGCGCGCGCCCGTCGACGCCGGCAGCCACGCCTCGTCGATTAAGACGTCGCCGCTCTCGCAGTGCTTGCCGACCAGTCGCACGTTCTGGGGGCGCTCGGCCAGGGGCTGGCTCACGTCAAAAGCCTCGTAGCCCGATCCGTAGAGCACCGGTCGGGGGTTGTCGCTCATCCCGCCATCGACCGCCATGTACGTGCGTTGCGCGACGGGCTTCACCGCACCGACCTGGTAGAGCGTCAGCGCCGCCTGGGCGACCACCGCGCGGCCCGGTTCGGCGAGGAGGCGCACGTTCGTATCGAGACCGACTTCAACGGCCGCGGCACGTAGGGCGTCGCCCCATTGGCTGATCGAAGGTGCGGTCTCGCCCGCGACGTAGGCGACGCCCAGGCCTCCCCCGACGCAGAGCTCGTCGAATCCATCGTCGGTGATGAAGTTCGCGAGGATCGAGAGTGACTCGACGAATCCAATGAGGTCAAAGACCTGCGATCCAATGTGCGCGTGCACACCGTGCAACGTGAGACCGGGGATCTCGCGGAGGTCTTCGATCGCGATACGCGCGTCACCCGAGGAGATCGAGAAGCCGAACTTGGTGTCCTCTTGGCCCGTGCGAACGAACTCGTGCGTGTGCGCTTCAACACCGGGGGTCACGCGCACCAGACAGTCGAGCGGCGTCGATTCGCTCACGAGCGACTTCAACAACGCAATCTCCTCGAAGTTATCAACCACCACTCGGTGCACCCCGACGGCAATCGCTCGTTCGAGCTCTTCGGCGGACTTGTTGTTGCCGTGCATGATCACGCGTCGCGCGGGCACCCCGGAGCGAAGCACGATGTCCAGCTCTCCCCCGGTCGCGACGTCGATGCAGAGACCCTCTTCGAAGGCCACGCGCGCCATCGCGCCGCAGAGGAACGACTTGGACGCGAACGCGACACCGTCGTCGAAGGAACTCGCCGCCTCACGACAGCGCGCACGCAACGTCTCCTCGTCGTAGACGAAGAGTGGCGTGCCGTAGACGCCCGCCAGACCACGTAACGACACACCGCCAACCAGCACGTCGTTCTCCACGAGAGTCGCCGTGTCAGGTAGCAACGAGACGAGGATCGGCTCTGCAGTCATAGATGAAGAATAGGAGTTGCGGCAGTGCGCTTCGACAAATATGTCAAACGACCCACCCGTCGAATGACGTCATCGCCCCCGCGGTCGGTCTTACAACTTCGTTTCGATCCTTGTCAGCAAAGCAACGGGGCGTAGCGCGGCGATGCCAGTTGTGACCGGGCCGCCCGGCCACACGGCGAGTTCCGCCTCGCATGACGTGGCCGACGATGGGTGGAGCGCGACGTCAATAGCCATCGGCGCTTTGGATGAGGCCCATCACCTGGCGCCGCACCTCGGCACCCGCGCCAACTTCGTCTCGGCGTAGAATCAACGGGCGCGCTGCCGTCGTTCAATGGATAGGACTCCACCCTCCGAAGGTGGCGATCGGGGTTCGAATCCCCGCGGCGGCACTCGGAGATGAAGGTTCATTTGGTAGACCAACTACTCGCCTGGCGGAGTTGATCGTTGGTGCTTCGAGCCGAGTGAGCGCTCGCCCAACCACAGGAAGATTCAAGAAAGACCAGTGGAGAACGCAGCGTCAGCCGAGCGCGATTACTTGTCGATGTACGCCGGCTCTTCGGGGCGCAAATTCACGTTGTAGACCGTCGCCAGTTGTCGAGCGACGAAGGTGCCGATGACCAACTCACCAGTCATTGTGAAGTGAATGCCGTCGGACAGTCGAAGGGCGCTTTGCACGTTGTTGACGTCGGCACCACCGCGGTAGTTGCCGCTTTTCGTTGCCAGGAGATGCCACATTGGCTGAAACGTGACGCCGGGCGTCGACTTGGCGACCTGCGCGTAAATGGCATTGAGCGCACGAAGACCTTGGCTATAACTCTTCGGCGCGGCGATGGGGAGACCGACCCAGAATGCGTACGCACCGGCCTTGGTCACCATGCGATCGATCTTCTGGACGCGCGCGATGTACGCACTACGCCACTTCGGCGAGCCAAACGGTTGCGACACGCCTGCGACCGCGAGGGCCTGCTCGTCGTTCGCACCGAACATGATGACCACGAGGTTGGGATGGTAGTCGTGCAGGAAGGTCTTCAGATGTGCCGGCCAGTTATAGAACCACGACGCCGAAAGACCGGTCGACGTTTTGTTGCGTTGGATCAGTTTCAATCCGGGCGTCGATTGCAGTTCGTGTCGAATGCCATATTCGAGGTCATCACCCAGCGAGTCGCCAATCTCGAGAAGGCGACAGTGGCCCAGTGCGAATGGCGCGTGATGAGCAATGGTCGTCGTCGTCGACTTCGCGCTCGTTCGCACCAGCGCTGACACCGGAGTGAAACCGCATCCGTGCAAGGAGGTACGAAACGCCGCGCCGTCCGCGACGGGAATATCTAGTGGGACCTTTGACTTCGAGGATTTACTTCGAGCCGTACGGCTCAAGGCGCTCCGCGTCGGCGCTGGGGGCTGCGTCTCCAAAGCTATCGTTGCTCGGCTGACGCGCGAGTTGAGCGACGTCGCCGATCCGGCGTCGATGTGAACCAACTCGCCCCCCGCGAGCACCAGCACGGCCAAGGTCGCCGCCGTGAGGCCCCGCATCGATCGGCGTCGGGTCTTCGGATAGGTACTCAAGAGGGCTTTCATCGCGGATTCAACGCTAACAGGCGCCCGAAGTTCAACCGCCTCGAAGCATTCGCGCACGTGAGTCGGGCCTTGACCAGGTAGGGGTACCCCGAAACCCGACTCACGTTCCTATAAATGCACCTCGCCCAGAATCCTTTCAACGATCTCCTCGGGCCTGCATTCATCGACGTCGACCGTGAAGTTGGCGACCTCTGCGTACAGTGGGCGGCGCACTTCGTAGAGCCCAGCGATGGTGGCCAGGGGGTCGTCGTCGAAGTGGGGCCTGTCGCCCTTCGTGCCGATGCGCTCGGCCAACGTGTCGATGGACGCACGAAGCCACACGACATGTTGTTCACCCTTCAACAGCGCTCGGTTGCTCTCCGCTAAGAGGGCTCCCCCGGCCACGGCGATCACGACGGACGTCGGGCTCTGCAGTGCAGTGACGAGCGCCTCGTCTTCGAACGCGTGGAGCGTCTCGGGTCCGTCTTCGAGGGAGATCTCCTTGACACTGCGACCAGTCGCCACCAGTACCTGTTCGTCGGAGTCGAGATAGATCCACCCAAGTCGGCTGGCCAGCGCACGTCCAACCGTGGACTTTCCGACGCCCATCATGCCGATCAGCAGGATCCGGTCGGTCATCGCTGGCGTTGTGTCGTAAAGGTCTCCCCCATCTAATGACCCTTCACAAAGCTCACGCCGGCGAGCGAGTCGAACACACTGGCACCAGCGCCATCGAACTCCCCATCGCCGTTGGCGTAAATGTGCAACGCTCCGACTTGCTGATTGTAGGAACTGTCGAAGGAGTAAATCGTGAAGCAGTCGTAAAAGCCGGGACGTGCTCCCACGGGGAGGTTGAACGCGGGCAGCGACGAGTTCGATGGCCCGACGATGCCGCCGGCCAAGTACACGACACCCTGGGAGGAGACCGCGTACTGGGGATTGCCGGGGTTCTTGGCGATGGCGTGGTTGCTCGAGCCTGACGACGTTGCCCCGTTGAGGAGATGCAGGTTGTGCCAGACGAGCGCCGCGGGCTGCACCGTGGCCCTCGATTGCACCGCAGGATGACGTGTGGCGGCGTAGCCAACACCCGAACCTGCGCCGACGAGAACTGCAATGAGCACCAGTACGGCCAGTGGCTGCTTCGTCATACGCGCACTTATCTTCTTCATGGAACCTCCATCTCGATGGGATATCGCGCACGTGGCCCGAACTCCGATCTCGGTCCGTCACGCCGGTTCAGATTCGAAACGACGCGCGAAGGAACATCGGTGGCCGAGGTGGTTACTCGCGACAGGCTTCATCGTAGGAGATGGGTGCAAGTGGCAACATTCGCTGGAATGTTGGCGTAAGAACTGCTGTCCAAGCGTGCCATCGCGGCACGTGGCCCGCGAAGGAGATCAGTCCCAGGCGGCGTGCGTGATTGTGTTGGGGGGCACATCCACCGTCGTCGCCACCGTGCCATCGCGACCAAGCACGCAGTACTCTCCGGTCGTCAGACTTGGAAAGATCGCGGCGAAGATCACGCCATCACGGCCTTCGCGCGGGAGTACCCAGACGTGTGTTCGTTTCGATGGTTCC
>Ga0302320_10003511_pt1 | contig 36368 bp, 16 predicted proteins | sample Bog_T0_3_FD_202130 | JGI IMG/M metagenome (GOLD analysis project Ga0302320, IMG submission 202130) | Peat permafrost microbial communities from Stordalen Mire near Abisko, Sweden - Bog_T0_3 | ecosystem: Environmental > Terrestrial > Soil > Wetlands > Peat | place: Sweden: Abisko, Stordalen Mire...
AACCGAGGAGAGCGACTGGCCTGAATTTCTGCGTGATGAACGTGGCCATGGCATGCTTGGCTTCCCATTTTTCAATTCCAGCGACAAAGTTCCGCTCGGCTGGCCCGATCTATTCGAACGGAACGAGCCCTTCTCGCGACAATTGGGCACGCTCAGGACGGCTCTGGCGAAGCGCTTACGCGAACTGAAAAAGCATGCCGAGAACCGAGCCGCGGCGGCCGCACCCGTGCCGGCCCCGGCGCCCGCCCGTTCGCAGCCCCGCATCTATCTCCACGCCAACCCCCGTTACGCCGCCGCGCGCGCCAATTTGAAAGCTATTCTTGAGAAAGACGGCGTTATGCCCCTGACAGCGGCTACCGGCCACGGTTCTGACATGGCCGCCATGCAGCGCGAGAGCAGGTGGCGGTTCGAGACGGCGAAAAGCTGCGAGGCGCTGGCTTTATTTCGCGCCGACGGGGACGAGAGCTTCATCGGCGATTTGCTCCAGGTCGGCGTAGACGAGCGCGAACGCATCGAGACGGCACGCCACAAGCCCCTGCCCTGCGCCGTGCTCGACCGTTCCGGCGAGAGTCTGCCGATCGACGTATCCCCCTTCCGCATCGAACGCTTCGATCTCACGCATGATGGTTGGAGCGGGGAGTTCCACGCCTGGCTGGACCGGGTCCACGAGCAAGAAGGAGTCGCCGCCCCATGAGCGTGGACGCTGCTTCCCCGCTCGTAACGGCTGTTCTGCCAAAACATCCCTATCCGGGTCTGCGGCCGTTCGAGCCAGACGAATGGCTGATCTTTTTCGGCCGTGAGCGGATGATCGACGAGGTCATCGAACGCCTCGCAGAGCAGAGGCTCGTGTTGATTCACGGCGCATCAGGCTCGGGCAAATCCTCGCTTGTACGCGCCGGCGTCTTGCCGAAACTCGCGCGTCAACATCTAAGCCACGGCACCGCCTGGCTCATCTGCGCCATGCGCCCCTCCGGCGGGCCGCTATGGAATCTCGCCCGCGAACTTGCACGGTTTGAAGGACGCGATGGAGATGTCGCGCGCGTGAATGAGATCTCGCGCATGTTCAATCGGCGCGGTGCCACGCTTGCGTCCGTCATCGGCCAGCTCGAGGGACTCGCCGCCAAGCGGCTGTGCATTCTCGTCGATCAGTTCGAAGAGTTATTCCGCTTCGCCAAAGAGACCAGCCGCGAGGAGGCGGAACTCTTCGTTGATCTCCTCACCCGCACGATCACGCCCGCGGACGAGAGCGAGACGAGCGCACCAGTCCCCGTCGCCGACGTCCATGTCGTCGTCACCATGCGCTCTGAGTTCCTGGGCGATTGCGCGCGGTTCGAAGGTCTGGCGGAAGCGATCAACCGCACGCAATATCTCGTGCCGCGCATGGATCGCGATGGGCTCACGCGCGCGATCCGCCGGCCGGCGCAGCTTTATGGCGGCGATGTGAGCGCCGATCTCGCCGAGCGGCTTATCGCGGCTGCGCGCGGGAGCGAAGACGAGCTGCCGCTGATCCAGCACGGACTGATGATGATCTGGGACCACGCGGCGCAGGCTACACCGCCGGGCAAGAAGATCACGCCCGACGCGAGTCTGATCGACGCCGCGGGCAGCCTCGCCGCTATGCTGTCGAACCACGCGGATAAGGTGATGGCAGAGGCCGCCCCTGATAAAATGGGCGAACTTACTGTCGAGCGTCTCTTCCGCGCGCTCACCGACGTGAATGTGGAAGGCCAGGCCATCCGCCGGCCGCAGGCCTTCGCCGATCTCGTCAAAGTTACCGGCGCGACACCGGACACGCTACGGAAGATCATCGAAGCCTTTCGCGCCGAGGGGGTATCCTTCCTCACCCCCTATGCCCCAGTGCCAATCGAGGATGCCACGGTCATCGACATCAGCCATGAGGCCTTGATTCGCAGTTGGCGTAAGGTCGCCGATCCCACGGCTGGCTGGTTGAAGAAGGAATTCGACGACGGGCTGATCTGGCGTTCGCTCTCGGTCGATGCGAAATTTTTCGAGACGAACCCGAAGCATACGCTGCCGCCCGCGTCCTTGGACGTGCGACAGGACTGGCTCAAGCATCAGACCGAGCCTTGGAGCCAGCGGCATGGCGGCAATTGGAAACTTGTCGAAAGGCTGGTGGCGGCGAGTGCGAAGGCTCGGGAAAAGGCGAGATGGCAAAAAAGGGTTACAATGGCAGTGATTGGAATCTGTGCGGGTGCGGTTGTGGTCTCCACAAGCGTTGTGAATTACCTGCGGGGCGAGGCGCTGAACGAGGAGCGCAGAGCCATAGAGGCACAAGAAAAAGCGGAAGGTGGCGCCGATGTCGCCCGGCTCGCACGAAACGATTATTCCGAAACCAACCAGAGGCTGCGCGATAGACTCGACGATTTGCTCGATTGGTTATCTCCTGCACGTCAGGTTCAAGCTTACAGATGGCGGGCCACAACCTATTCCGCCGCTGGCGACTTTGCCAATGAGAGGGCGGAACTGGACAAGGCTTTGCGGCTCGATCCGGATTTCGTGCCCCTACTGATTTCAAGCAGCGATAATTTCGTCGTGCTCGGCGATGCCGAGGGCGCGGTGCGTGACTCAAAAAAAGCCCTCGCGAGTAGCGCAAACAACGCCATTGTTTACGGCAATCTCATCATAGGCGAAGCGATGCTTCGCGATTATCCGGGAGCTATCGCCCATATCGTAGAGGCTTTGAACAAATCCCAACGCACGATATGGGACACCGAACCCCTCAGCGCTCCCGATGTCGAGGATTTCACCAGGGGTTTCCGGCTGGAGGTTCGGGATACCGACTTTCTCCTCGCGTTACGCTATTTGAAGGCCGCGCTTCTCGCGATGAGCGGTGATGGCGGGTTTTCGGATGCTCTCGATGAGGCCGACAAAGCCGATCCAGACCGGCCTTTTTCACGCACGGCCTATCTCACCGCACTCAATTGGGAATGGCTCATTCTGAGGGGTCAGGCGATGCACGACGCGCATAAAGCTGACACCGAAGGCGTGACACCCCCGGCACGAGTCAAATTGCCAATCAGGGATTACGGCGCCTATGCCGCCGAAGGCGCCCTTTGGTCGCGCATTGCGGCAACACGTGGTGATTTCACGGATCACGCCGCTCGTGCTTTCGCCAAATTCGCCGAAGCCTATCAGGCCGCACCCCTCGAACAATACCGCAGTCTCGCTTCTTGGGTCGAACGGGAGGCAAAAAATCCCATCGAGCAACCTACTGAGCCAAACTCTCCCCTTGGCGACGCCCGTGATCTAGAAGTGACGGCAATCGAACTCAGGAATGGACCGAATTCGGGTACCGATCCCCATAAGATGGAACCGGCACTGGCGCGGCTTTCCGACGCCGTCCATCTTCTCAATGCGCAAAGTCTCGGCCGGCCGCTCGGACGGCGGGAAACAGATATGCTGATAGAACTCCTGCTGCGACGTGGCGATTGGAAATTGACTAGCAAGGATTTTGGCGGCGCGCTCCAAGACGCTCAGCGGGTTCTCGACATTGACGAGAGAGTCGCTGAAGCGCATCGCCTTCGCGGCGACGCATTTGTCGCAGCTGGGTACAAGGAGGAGGCAACTAAGGAATATAAAAGAGCGATCGAATTGGACACCGGCAATTCGGACGCGATCTCCGGTCTTGTCTCCGTGATCGAGGAAAGTAACCTGCCAGAAGCATTGGAGCACCTCGAGAGCAAACGCAAATTCGCGGGATTACTGTCGGAGGACTATGCGCATCTCGCGAAATTGCAGGATAGCATCGGCAGGCATAAGGACGCGCTCGGCAATATCGCCATCGCGATTGAGCGAGCGCCGTGGGATCTGACCCTTTACGCCGCGAGGCGCACTTACGAAATAAATGGAAAACAAACCCCTCTCATAGCCGATCTCCACTACGCGCAGGGGTTGCACGAAGTCGCGGAATACTCCGCAAGGACGGGCGCTGATGAAAGAGCTCTAAGGGCCTTTACGGAGGCCTTTCGCACCGTCGTCAGAGTGGACGAGGATGAAGCCGCGAAGCTGGAGCTTGCGATCTTAACGAGGGATTTTTCTAACTTTCTTGTCCGACGCTTTGGCGATGGCGACGCCGTGCGGTGGTGGCGATCATTTGCCAAGAACCCGCTCGCCTCGAAGCGCGAGCAACGAATCGCGGCTCAGGAGGCCCAACGTGTAGAATCCAAAAAATAGGTTGCACGCGAAACGTTGCCTCGCCGCGGGGGACACTGCAATGTGATGACCGCCGCGCAAAAAGCATCACCTCGACTTTTGCGGGCAGTTGAGCACATTTAGCCATTCCTCAGGCCCTCCCGTTCCTATATATGCGCCCCTCATTGTTTTGATTGTTGCCTCAAAGCGCTTTTCGTCCTCTTCGTGACCGGCTTCCGTCAGGAAGTTTTCGTAACTTTCCACAATTTGTTTGAAATGTTCTGACGCATCCCCCTCAGAAAACAAACTGATTTCCAAAGCTTCTTTATATTCTGTATCGGCTCGAATGAAAAATTTATGGACATCGTCTTCTGATGAATCCTGCTTGAATTTTCGTGCATAATTCATTCTCGTTTCATTTAATATCGCTCTCCAGAAATGGTTTGGCACGAGATAAGGATGACAGGTCCATGTACGATTCATGACCCGATTGATCTTATCGTCCAGGGCTTCGACCGACCTCATGAGCTGGATGAATTTCTCAGCCTTGGCTGAATCGCCGTTCTTGATCGCGTCGGTTACGATTTCGCTGCCTGCTTTCATGATAATAATGAGAACGATAGGCTCATCCGCGGATACGAAGAAATCTTCAATCGGATCTGGAGATCGCTTAGGAATTTCGGAATTACTTACGTTCGTGGGCAAGTTGCCTATAGCGAAAGCAAGTTCGGCCGCTATCAGCGCGTTACGCTCTTCCCGCGCCGCCACGAAAAGAGTCTGCGCCTCTTGATACTTGTCGATCGCCTTTTCCAATTCGCCAAGATTTTTGAAGACGAGGCCGAGATTTGCCAAGGCGTCGGCGAGCCCCATCGCATCTTCGGACACAACCTGCTTGCGTAGCGCAACTTCGATCTCCGCGAGATGTTGCGCCCCATAGCGGACCCCCTCAAGCAGCACGTCCTTGTCCTTGTCGTCAGGAAGCGGATTTTGCCATCGGGTGTAATGGGAGCTCTGAAAAGTTCTCAATGGACCAATATAATCCTTCAGGCCCAGATCGAATGTCGAAACGTCGATCTTCAGATTGGGCATGCCGTAAACGCTCTTGAAGAGATCGAACTTGTTTTGGGCGATATAGGAGAGCATCAAATGCAGGCGTGAAAGGATAGGGCGGGCGCCATTTGGATCGCGTTCTTCCGCAATCGCGAGCGCGTTGCCAAGAATGATTGGCGCGATGGGTGAGCCCAGCTCCGCGTTCGCCGCCGCTTCAATCGATATCTCCCAAAAGCCCGGCCTGGTCTGCGCCACGGCGCTCGGCGCCCCCAGCGCGGCCAGCACCGCGACGAGCACTATCCGGATAAGTGATAATCGCATCACTAACGCCCTTCGTGGCCAACAATGTTCACCGCCGAAAGCAAAATTAGCTCGTTTCCTGCATGCTGTGAACAAGAATCGCACGCCCGCAGCGGCTATCCAAACCTCGTCCATACGCTCATGTTCCTCGCCCATGTCGACGAAGTGAGGATATATTGGACATGTAACCGGGCACCCAGAGCCGATTGGATCACAGCGAGGAATTCAGTCGCTCTATTGAACAGGTCAACAGCAAAAGCCAATCGAAGAGCTGATTGTGATTCGTGCTGCGTGTTCGGCGCAACACCGCCTTGATCCGCAGGTTGCCGTCACCTGGGAGGCGGCGAATTTCTGCGGCAGCAAAATGCATACGAACGAACAGCACAAGCGCCCGGGCCTTCGGTCGCCGGCAGCAGCCGCCGCTTGTTGCGGCTCGCCGGCCTCCAAATACGAAAAGCTTTGCCTCACCGGCGGGCTGCTAAAGCGCGTCCCGATCAAATGGAATCATTTGAGCGATAGGAATGCTGCTCAAAATCAATGGGGTGGCGTATGTCAAAACCGAAAAAGCCGGGCAATTTTTCCGGAACATGCTCTAGCGGGAAGGCAGGCAAGCGAAGAAAATGACGTGCGAAATTTTCTTTTGGTGCAGTCCCGGTGATGCCCAGGATTTTTTGGCTCAGTTGCAGCATTTGCCACGTTTAAAATATTCCAGCAATCTCATAAGGTTAATGGCGCGCCCGGAGAGATTCGAACTCCCGGCTCCTAGATTCGTAGGTTTGAGTTTGGTCAATGAGAAAAGTAGGCACCCAAGCTAGATCCTGCTTGTTTTGCTCATCTAAACAAGAGCGAGAATAGCTCACGGGACAACGGTAAAAACCAATTGCACCAAACTTCGCTACCGAAGACGCCGGCCTGTCTCGCCACCTCTACCATTAGAGCCTACTATGTTAAGGCGATAATTGCCGCCATAAGCCAAAATCGCCGCTTGATGCACCAAAAGCAAGCCCATAGGATCCACTGTCAGATGAGCCGCGTCCTCCATTAAATCACGCCGCCTTCTATCTCAAAAACTCCGACGATGGACAATTGATAGAGATAATCCTGCAGAAGCGCTCCGAAATACCCATGCTACTGCTTTGTCATTTCAAAAAAATCTCTCCACAAGGTCAAAAGCGTAATCTGAGACGATGGCGTTCGATCCGCTCGACGCCACGTCGCCTGCATAATAAGTCGATTTCTTCCCCTGCAGAGCCTCTAACGCCCCGTATATTCCGCTGCGGACATTCTCATAAGAAAAGTAGGGAGAATATTGCGGCCAGTAGACCGTCTTCACCCATTCGATCACTTCCCCGCCAAAATGTTCTCGCAGGAATATTTCAACAGATTTCAAGACAGGCTCGATGGGCCCGTTATCCTTTACAGAAATTATGCATCCATACAGCCATGTCTCGCCGTCAATTTGCCCCTCCGGAACCAACACTGACAAAGCGGGCAAGAAGGCCGAGTTTGTAAATGCTTCGTAAAATCCGTAAATCGCGTCATGAGGCAAATGTTTCGCGATAAAGGCGGCTCTCCAGCCTGGAGCGTAAAGGACTTTTGAAAATACTTCATTTTCCGCACCCGATAAGCGGAGAAACCGGGCAAACTCAAAGCTAGCGCATGTTATAATGATTTTGTCGAATACATAAACGCCGGTGGCAGTTTCAACTTCAACCTTATCCTCGCTCCTAGCGATTTGTTTTATTTCAGAGTTGTAAAGCACTCTGTGATGAGCCGCGACCCTGGACCAAAGTTCCTGGTACCCTTCACGCATGGCGATATAAGAGCCGTTGGCATAGCGCACCGGAAACTTGAAACAATAAAGAATTAACTTAAGAAGCGTCGCCGCGGGCACATTTTTCATTTCGGTATTCATAAGGGTAAGGGTGCCGCCAACGAAATATTTGAGGTCTTCTCCGATTAAAAAAAACTTCTGGCTGTCGACCCATTTGTCCTTCGGAACGGAAAGTTCCTGAAGATATTTGCTTGAAAGGCGGGTATAACCTGGTTCCCCTAATCTGCGATATCTAAATAGATACCAACAGAGTTTAAGGAGATCAGCGGCCACAAGAAATACATTCCGCAATGTGAGCGGGAAGCCAATCGGAGATTTGGTGAAATCCCGGCAATTTGAACGCTTCGCGGCGCTATAAAATTTGAACTTTCCAATTTTGTTTTCTGTGATCGTCCGGCCAAAATTTAATCCATAGCGCTTTATCAACCGGCCCAGAGCGCCAGTCCCTGCCGCGAAAGGCTGGACGCTCCCCATCTCACAGAGAATCGTCCTTTGGTCGTCGGTTTTATAAGCGTAGGTATAGACTTGGCCGCCTGGCCGGTCTCTTTTCTCAAAAATGGTTATGTCGCTGTAGCCTTTGTCTCGCAGCGCCTCCGCGACCGACAGGCCACCTGCTCCCGCGCCAACTATGCCAATCCTGAGATCTTTACTAGCTTGCATTGTTTCACCAACGTGAGCCTTTCACGCCAGCCTCTCGGCCGCACTCTGCGCAGAAGGGGAGTCCAGGTCTAGAGTGAGCGCGCGGAGGCTTTGCTGGCCGCGCGGAACCCCACTTGCTCAAACGCCAACGTTGAATTCCGCGCTTAAAAGCGCGCCCGAACGCCGCAACCGCGTTAAGATCAAACAGACGGGAAAACATAAGGGATGATTGGTCTCGCTCTGCGTTATGGGTTGCTGAAATCGGCGAGGACGCCCGCAGGCTCGAGTCGCGCCGTCCCGTTGATGTCATGGCGGAGCTTTGACATCGTTTCGTAAACAACACGCCGAATGCGGTTGGTTATCCCTAAGGGACGGTGCTGAGGCAGCGCGTGCCACGGCGTGAATGAAAGATTTTCGCCGAATTCGTCGCGCTCGGGCGTAGCGAAGTCCTGGCATGGAATTGTGATTGTCGCCACTTTGATAAATGGAGCCGCAGCCTCCTTCCACTCAATCATAGAATCTTCGACGCTCATATCCAGAGCGCGCAGCTGCACTTCGAAGTCGAACTTAGCGCCCGTCGACGTGAGCTGAAGAATCATGGAGTCGCGGAGATAATTCGGGGATTTGCGGGGATAAAACTTCATATCGTCAAGGATGCAAGGCTTCGCGGAGAATTTGATGGCCTGCTTATGCGGGGAATCGCCAAGCCGGTAGGGAACCTGAGACCAGTAACGCGCTTGCAGGGGACTTCCGATGATCGCTGATGTCATTTCAATGCCGTTTAGCACTCCCTTGAAGCCTAGGGCCTTTAGCGCGCGCAGCTTTGCAAAGCGATCAGGCTTGTTCCACCGGTCGGTGAAATTCAGATAGCGCGTTGGATCATTCACCAGGAACTTTGGGTGGCTCATCATGAGAAAGTCTTGTGTCTGGGCGTCTCTCTCGCTGGCCAAAATCTTTCCGCCAGGTACGCCCAGCAGCTTGATGGCCATTCCTCGCGCATCTCGCCGGCCGTCTGCTCGCGTCGGGTCAGGTCGGCCATTGGAGAAGCGGATATAGGCTTGATAGCTCTTGCCGGGCGTAAAGACGCCTTGCGCCAAATACGGCGGCAGATTCTCCTCAACGTGAAAATCCGCTATGACGCATCCGTGCGCTTTCGGATGGGCCTCACGGCGCGCCGGGGCCCCTTTTTCACCCATCGCCTTGGCTATAATTTCGGCGAGCTGATGGGCGATCTGCTCCTCATTCTCATGCGGCTTCTCGCCGAGTTCGGCATCGATATCAAAGGCGCCCATCCAGCATCCTCCTTGTTTCTATTTTAACCCTATTGAATCGAATGCGACGCCTGCGGCGCACAAGATGCTCCTTCTAACAATATTTTCGGCATGCGATTCAACTTTTCAGGTTTGTGCCCGGTCAATAAGAAAAATGGGCGCCTAGGCTAGAGTTTAAAACAAGGCTTGCAAATTGGTCTAGTTTAGCCGGGAAAAGTGACTTAGGGTGGCCCTGATTACGCAGCCTCGTCGGCGGCGGCGGATACCCGCGTTCGCTTGGCTTGACCTGAAAATGCGAAGCAGATTCGCCCGTGTCGCGGGGACGATTGGGGTATGGTTTCTCAGCGGCCGGCCGGTATAATAGAATGTGGGTTCTTCATCCGAAATTTCAAAATTCAGGCGGCGATCCTAACTCGCTAAATTGCAGGCCAGACCCTAACTTGATCTTAATCGTGAGCGACTCAAGCCTTTCATGATGGAGTGCCCGTGAACCATAATTTTGTTTGGCGTCTCGCCCAGCATAGCGGCGCCGCTCACTAATGGTTGGACGCGTACTGATCATCGGCGGCGGCATTGCCGGTCTGACAGTCGCCATGGAGTGCAGAGAGGCTGGCGCGGAAGTCGAGATCTGTGAAAGAGAGCAAAGGTGGGGTGGGAAAGCCGTGTCCTATCGACTCGGCGCAGAGGAAGGAATTCCGGGCGTTCCAGTCGAACATTCGCTGCGAAGTTTTGGCAGCGTTTACTATTCGTTGTTAGAGACGATGCGGCGCATTCCTTGTGATGAAGGAAATGCTTTCGACATGTTGCGCCCGGTTTCTGGCGTCATCCTGAGAGGGGCGGGCGGAGTTACAACCCAGATTAGCGCGGCGCTCGACCAGCCGGCTTGGCGCCAGTGCTTGGATTTCCACCTGGCGATGCGCAGGTTTGGGGTGCCGTTTCGAGACTTCTCTTTTTGGCTCGGCCGCATAGCGCGTTATATTCTGGGAAGCGATGCCCTGCGCGCCGCCGTCGCCGCAACTCGCTTCGATGAGCACTTTCAGCTCAGGCGGCGGAGCCCTGAATTCGCAAATTTCATTTTGGCGTTTGCCGACATTGTCTTCGCCGCTAAACCGGACGCCAGCGCAGCAACGGTTATCGAACTCTTCGCCCTCGTAATGCTCGCCCGTTACATTAATCCCTACAGCCTCACCCACCGCATCAATATCACGCGCGGGCCGGTAAACGAATGTTTCGTCGATCCGTGGGCGGCCCTGCTTCGCCAGCTCGGCGTGACCATGCATCTTGGCGCGCGGGCGGATTCAATCGAGTGGACGGGGTCGTCCGTAGGGAAGCATATAGCCGCCATTAGATTTGCCGACCGCTCGAGGCGAACGGCCGACGCCTATGTGCTCGCTGTTCCACCCCTTACGATAGGCGAGCTTGCGCCGGACCTATACGCCAATTCCATATTGCCAAGGATGCGGCGCGAATGGTCGGCTGGCGTTCAGATTATTTTGAGCCGAATTCCAAAAGAAATTGTGGCGCGGGACTGCATGACCATGTTCCTCGCCACTCCGTGGGCGATCGTTACTGTCCTCGAAGCAACGCCGCTATGGGAAGGCGTCCCGATGCCCCCCGGCGTTGCGGGGGTGCTTTCGGCGACGATATCCCGTTTCGATTCACCCGGTATTATTCATTGCAAACCCTTCAGCGACTGCAATGAGGACGAAGTTCTCGACGAAGTTCTCGCTCAGATCGCGCTGAGCGATCGGGGCGCGATCATCGGAATGCACGCCGGTACGCTGCTGAGCCGTTTATCGGCCGCAGAACTCGCTGACGGGGCCAATGGCGTGTTTCGAGGGTGGGAAGCCGGGGCGGCAGACAGCAGCGGCCATCTCTGGGCGACATCGGCGGCGCTTTCGATTTTCAGCCCCGAGTCTGGAATCAAAGGCGCGCCAGTGACAACCTCACATCCTGACCTGTTCCTCGCCGGAGAGTTTACTGGCACGGCCATGAAAATTCCGACCATGGAGAAGGCTAATCAAGCCGGCAAACTATGCGCCGCTGCAGTTCTCGCCAGCCTCGGATTGCAATATGATCAGAGCCGCTGCATTCCGCCCGTTTCTGGTCTAGTTCGCCGCCTGTTGCGGATTTAGGAGGCGGACTAGGCGCCGTTTAAAGGTTTCCGAAGCCTTTTTTCCGCACGACATCGAGCGGCGGATGACGGCCACAGTTGTCGGCGACTCGCCGCGCAGATGAACTTGCGGATCTGATCTTCCCGAGACCGCAATCCTCGCCTTGTTTGCCCCGTAGTTAGATTCGCCGCCTCCGCTCCTTATTGAAATTGGAGCGAAATGGTCACTACATTTCATTATGCGCGGCGCCTGCTCAATAATTAATCGTCGTGAATTAGCCAAGCTACAAGCGACCTAGCCCAATCGTCGCCAGGGTCTTCTTTACCCTCTGAAGTCAAAGCGTTGATGATTCGATGGAAACGCGCGCTTTTTGAAGCCGGCAAAAGGAAGGTTTCGATCAAAGCCGCCTTGATCTCAGCATCGCCGCCGCCCGATCTCGCCGCGGCTCTTGTTTGGATTCGTTCAACGAAGCTGCGGTTACACCCTGGAAGCGGCGCCTCGGCGTCGCCCGGCGGCAAAGCATTGACCGCTTCAACGACCAGCTGCGCGCGCTCTTTGCTCGTCAAATCCCGAAGATGAGCGGCCTCAATGGGCGCGCCAACGACGTAGTCCTGCTGGCCGAAGGCAAAGGGAAACCCGGCCTTTGTTGTCAGAGGCTCAACTGGGAGACCTCCTGAGATGCGCAATGGAACGACGGGCATTCCAGTCATAACCGCAAAATCCGGTAACGCGGAGCTCATTCGCGACAAGCCTTCCTTCGCGCTGCGGGCGCGGCGCCCTTCAACAAACACCATCAGAGAATGGGGCTCCTCGGCTTGCAACGCGACAAATTGCTCCATCACCGAATAGAGAGACCGAGGATCCGCTTGATCGAAATAGTAATAAGCATTGGCGTGCCGGGTCCCGGGCTCGGCTCCGGCGAAGGCATCCAAGACCCCGACCCAGCCCTTTCGATGTTCCGTCTTGATTATGGTGCGCATTGGAACGTTGAAAAACGCGGAGGCCATCGCGTTGAACAGAAACCCCTCAAGGTAGGTTTGGTGATTGGAGAGATAAATGGCGGGCCTCCCTATGAGCGCCTTTTGATCGCCGTCTACCTCAAATTTTCGGACGAAACATTGGATCAAGCCAAGCAGTAAATCAAACATCACGCTGTCTTGAAGCTGTTCTCTCCGCCACCAGAAGTCCCGCACGGCCGCAAGGTCGAGATACGCCGGCGCCGCATCGGCGACTTTGCAGCCTGCGCCCGTGCGCGTCACGCTCACGGAGTAGCGATTGAACGGCAGCCGTGCGCTCTGCGCCGCCCCAAGCTCCCGATGATGAACGACATGAAAGGGATGGACGCCGGCTTGCCGGGCCACATGTTGCTTAACGGCGACCATCTCCAGCAGTTCGGCTCGTTGGAGATCGGGGCAACCGTATAGCGACGCGACGCTGCCCTTCAGCCAGTCGCTTCGTTCGATATCCGAGGGGCCGACGACAGTGGCGCCTTCTTCGGTTTGTCCAAGCCCCATGCCCAAAACGGCGCGCTTATCTTTTAGGAAGCTGCGGCGAAGCCGGGAGGGCGCCGCGCCGAGGGGACCCTTAGGAAATAGCATGTAGGCCAGTTCGATCTCGAGAGCGATCTTTTCGTCTTCGATGATCTGGGCCACGAATAAGGGCAATCGGCCCCCCTCGCCGGCGAAACCGCGCCGGGCGATCCGGCATTCGACCAAGCCGCGAGAGGGAACCGGTCCAAAGAGGCGAAGACGCTCAACCTTTGCCGGGTATGGCGCGAAGTCTGGATCAAGATCGAACCAGTTTCCAAGATCGGTGATGCTGCCAATTTGCGCGACGCCGTCGAGCAATGCGGGGTTCAATACGCCGTCTGGAGCCCCGCCCTGCGCCGTATCAAGCAAAGCCACAGCCCCTTCACGTGACCGACGGAGCTTCCGCAAGACCTGGAAGCTTGGCCCATGAAACAAGGTTCCGTCGGCATAGAGAGAGCCGCCGTCGATCCAATCCTCAAGGCCGGTCATAACCATGAGATCTGGCTCACGGTCATACCCGCTGGCAAAGCGGCCAGAGCCTGTCGCGGCGCGGCTAAAGGACGAGCCGCTCTCCAATGGATCTTCGGAGGCTTCCAGCACGACGTCGGCGCGCTCGACTGTGCTTGTTTCAGCGATTGCCGTGCGAATGTCCAACGGACGTCCATAAGGCAGGCTCAACCAGCGGAACAATCGAATGTCCCTCAATTCGACCAATGCGCGATCCGGCCGGGCCCTGCTTGCAGCTTGCGCGATGCGATCAACAACCCACATCATCGGCAAACACGGAACGACATAGGTTGGACAATGATCTGAAATCCAGGGCGTTGCGATGGGGCTAACCTGCTCCTCGCGATGCGTCCCCAGCGATTTCCTTTCCGATGCGATCTTTTTGACGCCCGCCCGCGCGCGCATGGCGAGACTTGGCGTCTCATAGATCTTCTTGCCATCAACCCAAAGCGAACCCCTTGCCTTGACAAGGGCACTCTCAGCCTTCTTCTCGTGCTCCACAATGTCGAGTAGAATCGTCAGTTTGGAATTTAAAGGCGTCACTTGTCCGCGATATTTCCAGATCGCTGTTTGACCGGAGGCGATCGGCTCAAATGACGGCTCGTCAAACCCCTCGACAAGCTTCGCCAGGATCATATGAACTTGCAGCAACTGAAGCATCGCCTCGAGGCCCAGAGAGCCAGGCTGAACAGGATCTTGAAAAAAATGGGCTTTAAAAAACCATTCGGAGGCGGCAATGTCCTTCTCCCCTCGAATTCGTCCTAGTCCAGCGCGCCCGCCTTGTGGCCACCAGCCGGTTACCCGGTCCAGCATCAAGAGGGGAGAACGGGCGAGGCGAGCCGTTCCGTCGAAAAACTGAGGCGGCAACGTCTCATGCGTCGCGGCATTGTTTGCGCCTGCGCCCCAGTCTTCAATTTCGTTTTCCTTGCTGGGCAGCCCCGGCTGCAAGGCGAGCGCCTCAGCCGGAAAAAAGCCGAACGACGTGTTCATATCCACGATTGGCAGATTTCCGCAGCGGGTCTGGACCTCGAAACCGACAATCACCGTGCCGCCAATCCTCGAAACAGAGACCAGCTTTGCGCGAGTGGTTAGAATCCCGTCGTCCGGCCCCACGTTTGAGTGAACGATCGCCGAACCATCGAGGTTACGGAAGAACAGCTCCTCTTTTGCATTGACGGCAAAACCTGAATAGCTCGCGAGCCACCCGCAGGGTTGAAGCGCCGCCTCCAACAGCACAAAAAAGGGGATGACTCGCGCCCCATTCGCATCAAAGTACCAGGCATCCGCCGGGATGGCGTATTCCGATTCGACGCTAGCGCCGGCAGCCATCGCGCCCATTTCGCAATCGATCCGATTGACAGACGTCATGAAGAGATAAGGCGGCGCCGGAAGACGGGGCACCCGCATGGGACCGTCAAATTTCTGGTAGAATGCTCCGAATGCTTCTGACGGACGGCCGATCGCCGAGGCTAACATCGCGCGATAATCGAAGGAAAAATCGCCGCGCCGGGCTGGCGGGCGCCCCGTTGCAGGATGAGCAAGTCCGTCGTGATGAGCAAGTTCGCCGCGCCGCTCGTCAAGCGGCCAGGCTGGACGCAATTGCAGGGTCAATCCGGAACATTGGAATGCCTTGAGGCCGTCTACCGTCGCCAGTACGTCGGCTGTCAGCGACGGAATTGGGCCCTCGATCGCCTCGCTTACGAACACCTCATAGGTAATGCACCGCGACTTAGGGGTAACTTGGCCGCGGCAATGAAGCCGATAGGTCTGATGCGGCGCGGGTTCAAACCGCCAGCCGTCCCGCGATAGCGTGTATCCCATTGCTGTCATCTGAAGGGCCATCGCCTGCAAGCAAGCCTCGAACATCAGCGTGCCAGGCATGCAGGGATCGTTTTTGAAGTGCCCTTGAAAAAACCAATCGTCGGGGCTCACTCTCCATTCCGCCCGCAGGTAGCCCCGCCCCTGCGGTCCACCTGCCGGATCGAACGCGGGCGCTTCGCCGATGAGAAGCATTTTTCCCGACGGAAACCGCGGCGAGCGCGTGTGACAGGCGGCAAGCTCATAGCCCGGCCCGAAACAATCTGAAATCCTGCCTTCGGAAAAGGCCAAAACGTCGGATTCTGTGAATCTGGATTTAACGCAGCGGAAAACCGAGGCCGCTGTTTGTATCTCTTGTTGTATCTCTTGCGGCGACGCGCCGCGCGGTGGACCTGGCTCCCACAGAACGCCTTCCGACCGCGTCATCTCTTCGTCGGTGAAAAAGCCGGCCTGCCCATTGCGCACGCTCATGCGTATGTCGCCATTGATCCGCAGGTCATAATGAAAATGGAAGAGCCGAAGCTCGCCCAATTGCGTATGCCCATCCACGTGAATATCGAATTTCAGCGTGTCGCCGACCTCGGGCAGGCCGCCAAACAGAGCAAGCTCGCAGCCGAGCAGGCGGTATACGCGGGCGCCGCGGTTATGCAAGTCGGCGCCCAGCCAGGAGATCAACAGGAGATCGGCTTGCCCGGACTCAATGGCGATCCCGGCTGGCATATGGTTATCGTGGAGATACCACGCAGAGGAATAAATGTCCGTCTCGGTCCATATTGATCCTGTTCCCCCGGAGCCCGGCTCGCCAGTCATTCCGGTCACTCGATCCACAAGAAGAAGCGGCGGCGCCGGCAGCCGCACCTGACGCGCAAATTGATCCTGTTGTTCGAATAATGCGCCAAATACGGTTGAGATCTTGCCCGAGGCGAGGCATTCTAATTGCGATCGGTCGAAACTTGGGCCTTGTGGAACGCTGTCCCTTTGAGCCGACGCAAGTGAACCCGAGCCGCCGCTGACTGCGGAAAGAGGGGCGCGCGCCGGAGCGGACGTCTCAACATTCGCACGCTCAATTCCAAACGGCGAAACGTCAGACTTTCGGACTGCCGCCGGCGCGAGGACTCCTCGTTGCAGTTGTTGGAAGGCCCCGCACATATCTGCGGCTTGCCGTAAATACGTCAAATGCTGCTCGGTCATCAGTTCGTGAAGGGCTTGGATCAACCGGCCTTTCGGGCTGGCGGCAACGGCGGGACGGCCGCTATCTTCCGCCTGGGCCGCGCGCCCGGCTGCGTCCGCCGGCCGACGAGAATCAGGTAAAATGCCTGACCTAATTTGGCTCACCCCCGACTTGGGAGGAAGAAACGCGGATGGAGGGGCGAGCGTTGGCGCAGGGGCCATGATCTCGTAGCTAAATTCAATCGGCGCGGCCGCTTGCTCGATGGAGGCAGGCATAATCTTCTCAACATTTGCGATCGCCGGCGCGGCGAAGGAGACCGCTGGGCGATGGCCCAAGAAGGTGACTTCTTGGCAGGCTGAGCCGTCGGCGCGGTGGACCTCATTTGTCAGCGCGCTTGATAGCCAGTCGAGGTTCACTCGAACGCCGCTGGCCACCAAGTTGGCAACTGTGACAAGAGCCTGAGTTAGCGAGGAGCGGCCAAGAACGTCGTAGGCGACCGCCAGATGTTCGCGTTGATCCAAAGTCTCCGCGATCCAACGGCTGCAATGATCGCGCGGCCCGTGCTCGACGAAAATACGGACGCCGTCTTCCCAGGCGCGGCGGATCGTCCTGGGAAAATCGACTGTTTCGAGCGCCTGCGCCAGGAGCGCGTCGGCGACCATTTCGGGATCGAGCGCGCGAGCCTCGCCATGAGCGTTAAAATAGAAACGAACCCCGCTTGGCTGGCGGGTCGGGCGGTGATGGAGGGTGCGCCACAGGCCGGCGCAAGCAATAAGTTCGGGACAATGAACGGCAAGGCTCATTGGCAGCGGAGCCATCGGCCGGCCGGCAAAACGCTCCAGGATGCGCTGGCATTCGCCTTGCTCGCCGCCGACCACATATTCGCTGGGGCTATTGACGATCAGAAGATGAACCGCCGGCGCGTTGAAGACGGCTTTTTCGATCTCTTCCCGCGTGGCCTGGACCGTGTAGGCCGCCCATTGGCGGCCTTCAATGGCATGGTTTCTCCAATAGGCTCGAACGTCGTCGAAGGAGCCTCCAAGACGACGGGAATATAGGTCGGAACGCCCGAGTTCATCGATGAACCCACCCATGTCTCGCCAGGCGCCGAGAGCAAAAAGCGCATTCGTCTCGCCTGAGGAAAGGCCAATCGCGGCAGCGGGGTGAAGATCGATCAAGCGACTGAATTCGCCATGAGCCTGACACAGCATCGATGCGCCGACGAGTTGCGAAAACCCATCGATTTGGCTGATCTGATCGCCCTCATAGACCCATTTCGCCAGGTCCAGACGGCCTTGAATTTTGCTCCTCAGCGATTCGACAAGCGACGGGACTGCAAGCAGCAATTCGCGGCCCATATCCGGATAGGCCGCAGCCGCTCCCGTGAAGACGAAGGCGACCTCTCCGGCGAGAGGCGAAGAGCGAAAAACAATCTGGGGAGATAGCTTCGCATCGGCCTTGCCCTGCCTTCTCGCCTTGACATGCTCCAAGGCGATCGCGCGATCCCGCTCCCGTTCGGCCGTTGTCGTCGCAAGGACGATCCGGGGGCCATCCGGAAGACGGCCCGCAGGCGTTGGCGCATCTTCCGACAGCGCTTGTTCGAGTTCATCCAGGGTCCGGCCGCCATAGGCCAAAATGATCGGCGCGCGATCTGGCGGACCGCGAAGGGCGCTATCGCATCGATCGCCTTCCCTCACTGTAACAGAAATCGCATCGGTCCCCAGGGCCTCTATTTTTAGCGTCGCGCATCTGCTTCCATCCGGGGAAAGCCAGGGCGACGCGCCCCGCAAGCCGCGGGGCGGCAGAACTCCCCTACGGATGGCCAGAACGGCGCAACATAACTGGAGCAGGCCATCGGCGGCGTGAGCGTGACCAAAACATTCGCGATGGCGCCGTGCGTATGGCGACCAATCAAGGCCCGCCGCCATATCGGCGCCTGGATCGAGAACGCCAATAATGTCGCAACCGTCACGCCGCGCATCATCGAGACGCTTCAAAACCAAGGCGCAAGCCGCATCGCCCGGGATTTGCCGGTCACGAGCAAGCAGGGCTTGCGCCGCTGCTCGATGAACCGGCTCATCGGAGAGATCGACCGCGCCGACCAAGGCGGCGTCCAACTCGCCGGATCTCAGCGCTCCAATGGCGAGCTCCAGCGCACGGATTCCGGAGGCTTCCTCGGCGGCGACCGAGAAGCCGAAGCCGCCCATGTCGAACTGGGCATTCATCCGGTTGGCCAAGATATTGCCCATGGCGCCGACGACCCCGGCGGCGTCAAGCTTGGGGACCCCAGCTTCATCCGCCGCCGCCTCATGCGCCAGATCAGACAGCCTGGCGCGCAAAAAATGGCGGGCGGCGTCAGGATCGCATCCCATTCCCGCCAGCACCCCCGTGCGGGAGAATGGCAAAGATGGGACGGCCTGAAGCGCGTCAAGCATTACGCTCAGCATCAGGACATGTTGCGGCAGCGCGCGAGCGAGGTCGAGCGGCGGGACGCGCAAGCCGGCATGCGCGAGGCGGACCGCATCGATGCGCGAGGCTCCGCATGGCGCACCGGTGAGGAATTGCTCCTCAACCTCCGCCGCCGTGCGCCATGGGCCAGCATGGACTCCAAGGCCAATGATGGCGATGGGGATAGGACGGCGGGGTGGCTTTCGCGTTGGCGAAAAGGCGCTTTGAGACCATTCCTCCACGATAAGATGGGCGTTATTGCCGCCAAAGCCGAAAGCGCTGACGGCGGCGCATCTCGGATTTCTCGCCTCCCAGGCCTCAGCGGCTTCAAGCACGCGGAAAGGAGCCCCTTCAAGCGCCGCATTGAACGGACGCGCGTTAAGGCTCGGCGGTCTCACGCGATGGCGCATCGCCATAAGCACCTTAATGAGCGCCGCTGCGCCGGAGGCCGTCGTCAAATGCCCAAGGTTGGACTTGAGCGATCCGATCGGCGCCGGGTCCACGCCATCAAAAACAGCGGCGGTGCTGCGAATCTCGACGCTGTCTCCGATCGCGGTTCCGGTCGCATGGCACTCTATGAGCGAGATTTGCTCAGGCGAAATTCCTGAAAGTTTATACGCCGCGCGCAGAGCCTTCACCTGCCCCTGCGGCGATGGCGCAAGAAATCCCCCGCCTCTCCCGTCGTTGGAAAGACCGACGGCTCGAATAACGCCGAGAATGTTGTCGTCAGCGGCAACGGCGTCTTCCAAGCGCTTTAGCGCCACCGCCGCAGCGCCTTCGGCTGGCAATAATCCATCGGCATCGGCGTGAAACGGCCGGCTCCGTCCCGTCGGGCTGAGCGCATTCAGCGCCGTGAAGCCCAAATTGAGTCCAAGAAAATCGCCGGCGTTGACCCCGCCCGCCAGCATCACGTCGGCGCGGCCCTCCAAGAGCCAGTCGCAGGCGAACTTAATGGCGTAGAGCGAGGAGGCGCAGGCGGCGTCGAGCGCGAACCCGCCAGCCCCCAACCCTAAGGTCCGGCAGAGAAAATGTATCGGAAAGCCGGACGCGAACCGATTGCGCTGATCGACGGTCCTGCCCTCCGCCCGGCGCCCAAGCCAAGCTATTTCGGCCAGTTCCGATAATCCTTGGGTCGGATAGAAGAGATTGCCAAAGATGGCTCCAGCGCGCGGCATCCGGCCGATGTTTCGACCAAGCCCCGCGCTTATCAAAGCCTCCCGTCCCACGTGGACAAGCCAATGATACATTGGCTCAAGACCCGCTAAAGGATCGGCGACCGCCAAAAAAGAGCTGTCAACTCGCGTCGCCGCGAAGCCCGTGACATAGCCGCCCCGCTCGGTGAGGACCCCTTCGCGGCCGGCCCGCTGTTCCTCAGAGGTTATTTTCAGCCGGCTGATGTCCGCGCGCCACCGCCCTTCAGGCGGGGGGCCAAGCGCTGATCGCCCCTTCGCTACGAGCTCCCATAATTGCTCAGGCGTCAGCGCGCCAGGGAGAACGCAGGCCTGTCCAATAATAGCAATAGGAGCGAAGTCGGCCATAAACTTAGAGTGCGCTAGCGGGGCGCGGCGTGTCGCCCTCCCGCCGCCTGGCGCTTAGAATAATTTCCGTCTGGTCCGCTTCCGGACCAGCGGAAAGAAGTTCGTCCACGAAGGCGGCGGCGCCTTGGGCCAATCCGATGGTGCTTATGCCGCGCTCGGCGAACCAGCGCTTCAAGGCAGGCGTCACCATGCCGCCATCCCACGGCCCCCAATCAATGGACCGGACCAAGCAATCATCGCCCCGCCTCGCGGCTTCCGCGCGAGCCACTTTGTTCATGACTTCATTGGCCATCGCGTAATCGCATTGGCCGGAATTGCCGTAACGGCCGGCGACCGAGGAGAACAATACGATCAGCTTGAGGTCATCCTCCTGAGTAGCGTCCAGCAGGTTTTTGAGGCCCAATACCTTGGTATCGAAAACGCTGCGGAACTGGTCGAGGAATTTGTGGATGATGAGCTTGTCCTTGATCTGACCGGCGCCATGAACAAATCCGTCGATTTGTCCCCAACGCTGGCGGACCCGTCCGGCTGCTGCGCTCGTCTCCGCGGCATTGGCGACGTCTACGGATTCATAAACCGCCTCACACCCGAGCGCCCGCAGCTCTTGCAAAGTGGCGTCGATCGCTTGGCTGGCTTGTATCGCCGCTGATTGCGCCGCGACCTGTCGGAGCAAGTGCGGAGGATCATCGCCTCTGGCGCGAATATCGGCAAGGACGGCTGATTTCAATGCTTCTTCGTCGAGGCCCAAAAGATGAAGCGGCGTCGTCACGTGTTGGGTGCGCCCGAAAAGGACCAATCGGCACGGCATGGCCTTGGCCAAAGCGATCATGCATTCGGCGGTGACGCCCCGTGCGCCCCCCGTCACGATGAAAACCGGCCGATCAGGCAGGCGGCTCGGACGCCGCAACGCACCTTGGATCACGTTGCGCTCCTTTTCCCTGATCGTGACGCGCCGGCCGTTCGCGTCAAGGCCAATCTCCAGCTCGGAACCGCCATCTAAAATCTCCGCCGCCAGCACATCTGCCAAAACATTGCTGCTGCGACCGCCGCTTTCGAGATCGATGGCTTTAACCCGCACGTTAGGCCATTCCTGCGCGGCGGTTTTCACGAGGCCCGGGCAACCGCCAAACCAGGCATGCGATGGAATGCGGCCTGTAAAACCGAAGTCGCCGCCGGTATCCTGCACCGTCACGAACCAACCGCCCTCGCTTAAAGCCCTGGAGGCGTACGCCTTCGCCGCCATAAAACTTCGTGCGGCGGCGTCCGAGGGGTTCGAAGCGGACAATCCAGTCAGCACAATGACCATGTCCGACTGGATCGTCGCGGCCTCTTCGATCGCGCTGATGCGCAGCGCCGCGACGCCCCGCCGCTCCAAGGCTCGGACGAGCGCGCCGGGCAGTTCATCAGAATAACCATCAACAATGGCGACGGTGCGTGGCGCAGGCGCGAATGGCGTCTTTTGCGAAGAAGCGTCGACAAGCTCAAGAATTAGGCGGCTTAATGTTGATTGATCTCCGCCTGTCTCATTGGATGCTTGCTCGGGTTCGCTGGAGGGCGGCGCATCAACAGATGAAGAAGGCGCGGCGCCGAGGCGGTTGATGATGGAGCCGATCGTCCGCAGCTCCGCCAACTCGCTCATATCGATCGCTGGGACGCCAGGCGCAGCCTCGCGGAACGCGGACAGGATTTCGACGCGTTTGATCGAGTCAATCCCCAGATCTGCCTCCAGCTCCATTTCGAGCTTCAGCATATCCGCCGGATACCCCGTCTTCTTGGCGATGACGTCGAGCACGAGCGTCGAATAATCGGTCGCCTTCAGCCCCTGCGCCGCGGAATTAGCATGCCTGGGCACATCGGCCTTAGGCGAGAGATCTTGTCGCGCTTGCCGCTGTTCCCAGAAAGGCGCGGCCGTATGAATCGGCGCATTATTCATGCGATCAGCCGCATCGTCCCGGGCTGTGCGGAGGTCCGCTTTGGCGGACAATATATCAGCGGCGGGTTGCAGCGGTTCGAACGCCGCTGGACCGAACTGCGGCGACGTCAACGCTGAGGCGGCGCGAGACGAATTATCGCCGCCAAGACGCAACAACGCCAATTCCGTCGCCTTAAGATAAGACAGGTGAGCATCGGCCATCGCCTTTTGCGCGACCTGATGAGCCTCGCTACTGTGGCGAATTATCGTTTCAATGAGGCGCAGATCTGCGTGGCCGCCGCCCGCGAATAGATCTTCCGCCGCCTGAGAGACGGCGCCGGCGTCTTTCTGCGCCGGCGTTCTTTCTACGGCAAAGTCCGGTTTGTAGGATCCTTGCCCGGCGAAAGGATCGCGTGAAGCCGACACTTCGCCGGCAGATTGATTTTGCGGCGTTGGCTCATTCGCGGCCAAGGGCGCTTCGACGCGCCGCGGATCCGAAGGCCGCGCCTTTCGGTCATTGTCGCGCCGAGGGTACCGCTTTCCAAAATTAGCGCCGCTAATTCCGACCGTCGCCGCGGAGCTTGACTCTTGAGAAGGCGGGGTCAGAGCCGTTTGCTCCCATAAGGCCTTTAAGTCTAACTTCAGCCCCGCCGCAGAGAGTTGACCCAATCCGCTCCACAAACGCCAAACCGGGTCTTTGATTTTGCCATCGAAGCTGATGGCGAGATGATCGCGCTCGGCCAGACACTGGCCGACCAATTGTGAAAGCGCGGCGCCAGGTCCCAATTCAATAAAGATTCGCGCTCCATCCGCGTACATTGTCTCGATTTGCTCTTGAAAAAGGACTGGGCTGGAAATTTGCCTGGCGAGAAGAGCCGGTATTGATTGCGCGGATGGATAGGGCTGCGCCGTCGCATTTGCATAGACAGACATTTTTGGGGGGGCAAAAGCGATGCCGCAAAGGAATTCTTCAAATGGGCCAGCGGCGCTGTCCATCGTTGGGGAATGGAACGCCGCTGAGACAGGCAAACGCTTGATCTCGATCCCTCGCGCCGACACGGCTTCTCCAAGAGCCTCAACCTCCGTAATTGGGCCAGCTACGACAATCTGCCTTGGGCCGTTATGATTGGCTATGACGACGGCCCCGCGCCTGACGGCTTCGAAGCTCTCGATGGCCGCTCGCGGCGCAAAGACCGCCAGCATCGCGCCGCAGTCGGCGGCGGCCGCGCCGGCCATGAGACGCCCTCGATAGGCCGCGACTAGAGGCAACATGGTCCTTGGCAGTGCGCCGGCTGCGGCCAGCGCCGTTAGTTCGCCGAAACTGTGTCCTCCGGCCATGTCGGGCTGAAGTCCTAAAGCCTCAATCAGCTCCAGATAGGCAAGGCTTGCGACGCCGATTGCGGGCTGCGCATGCTCGGTCGCCATCAAATCACGATCCTGCCTTCCTCGCTCGGCGTCGTCGAAAGCCGGAGGAGGAAATACGAGGCGCGGCAACCGGCGCAATTCGCTTTCCTCTGCGCCGGCGACGTCATCCCAAGGCTTGCGGGCAATTTCGAAAGCCATCGTTAATTCGGCCCCCATGTTTACATATTGACTGCCTTGGCCTGGGAAGAGGAACGCGATCTTTCCGCTCCGAGGTGCCAAACCGTAATAGAGGCCTCGTTCGGCGAACGGCGTCCCGGGCGCGCGGCTGACGCTTTCCGCAAAGCGGGCCGCCTGCGACGAGAGTTCTTCGAAATTTGCCGCGACGATGGCGAGGCGGCAAGCCGCAGCGGAAACGAAATCAGCTTGTGTCCGCTGCGCGGCATAAGCGAAAGCGTCAGCCGATTTCGCCGCGTCAACTTCAGTTATGACCTTTGCCCGCAAGAGGTCTGGCGCATCCGCTGAAAAGAGAAACAGTTCCGACGGGAGATGACGCACCCGCAGGGGACGGGGCGCGGGGCCGCCATATTCCTCGAGTGTCACATGGAAATTGCTGCCGCCGAAGCCAAAGGCGCTGACCGAGGCCCGGCGAGGATGGCTTTTGCCTCGAATCCAGGGCCGCAACCGTGAATTTACATACAAAGGCGCTCCGGCGACGTTGAGATTCCCGTGCGGCGACTCGACCTTAATGGTGGGCGGAAGAACCTTATGATGCAGGCTTAGGATAGCTTTGATGAGCGAGGCCGCTCCCGCCGCCCCTTTCGTATGGCCGATTTGCGATTTGATAGAGCCAAGTGCGCACCAAGGACGCTCGGCCCTCTCTGCGGCGCCGAAAACCGAAAGCAGCGACTGCATTTCCGCGGCGTCGCCGGCAATTGTGCCCGTGCCATGGGCCTCCATCAGCTCGACGGTTTCCGGGCCATAACCCGCTGCTTCGTAAGCCCTTTCGAGCGCCAGCGCCTGTCCTTCCGGGCGCGGCGCGTAAATGCTCTTTGATCGGCCATCCGAAGACGCGCCAATCCCTCGCAAGACGGCGTAAACGTGATCGCCATCCCGCTCGGCGTCATCGAGCCGGCGCAACGCGACCATGCCAAGGCCTTCTCCTAAGACGGTTCCATCAGCATCGGTCGAAAAGGGCCTGCAATCGCCGCTGGGCGACATCGCCGGAGTTCGCGAAAAGCAAACATACATGAAGATGTCATTGAGGGCGTCGACGCCCCCGGTGACGACCATATCCGAATCGCCGTGGGTCAGCTCCTGGACCGCCATCCGCAGAGCCGCAAGGGAGCTTGCGCAAGCCGCGTCGATAACGCAATTGGCGCCGCCCAGGTTGAAGCGATTGGCGATGCGGCCCGCGACGACGTTACCCAATAAACCCGGAAAGGTGTTTTCTGTCCATTCGGCATAGCTCGAATTCGCGCGACTGGCGATAGAAGCGATCTCCTCCTCGCGAAGACCAGCCTCTTGCATAGCTCTAATCCAAACTGGATATTGCAAGCTCCCGGCCATGGTGGCCGCAAGTTCGGTGGCGGAGGCCACTCCAAGGATCACGCTCGTGCGGGCGCGATCGATGTGGCTAAAGTCGAGCTTGCATGCATCCTCTAAAACGCGTTTCGCCACAACCAAGGCGAGGAGTTGCGCCGAATCCGTGCTCGGCAAGGTCGCCGGCGGAATTCCATTCGCCAGCGGATCGAACGGCGTTTCGCTCAAAAATGCGCCGCGCCGGGAGTAGGTCTTGCCAGCTTTTCCAGGATCAGGATCGTAATAGTCGTCGATCAGCCAATGGCTGGGGGGCACCTCGTCAATCAGGTCTCGGCCATCTAAAATGTTCCGCCAGAAACCATCCTTTTCGATCGAGCCAGGAAACAAAGCGCCCAAACCGATGACCGCGATGGGGATTTGCTTCATGGTCCTGGCTTTCATGACGTCGATCGCAGCGGGAGGTGATCAGGCAAGCGGGCGAGGCGCGAATTGGAACGCTGCGGCGGGGACGTCGACGCCCATGGCGCGCAGCTGTTGAGCGCGGGTTATCGTCGCCGCGCCCTCGAGCAAATTAAGCGCGATCTGCACAACTGAACAGTTTTCAGGCGCGGCAAGAAAGCTTCCGGCGGCCCAGGCGTTGAAGGCCCCGATTGCTGGGCCACACCACAATTGAAAATCCATGCGGCGTTCCGCCTCGCTGCTGATCGGCCAGCGGCTCGACCAGCCAAGATACCAGCGGAACAGCAAAGCCATGCGAAAGTGAGCGTCGGCTTCGGCGCGCCGCAGCGCAGCGGGATTCCGTTCGGTAAAGAAGGCTTTTGTGTCGTTCCAGACGTCCGATAGAGGTTGATTGAAAATGTCGCGCTCGAGTTCTTGCCGGATGGCAGCGGGAATGTCTTCGATCGCGTTATATCGTCGATAAAGTTCGTAAAGCCGAGTCGCGCGCTGGGGAAACATGGTTCCCTTTTTCAAGACCTGAACTTTGACGCCAAGCTCGAACATGTCAGCTGACGGCGCCATAGCCACATCGGCCATATCTGCTTTAGCCAGCATGGATTTAGCAAGCGTAGACACCCCCGCTTCGATTGCGATCTGGTTGACGCTGCCAGTCATCACATAGGCGGCCCCGCCGGCAAAGGCGGCCGCCACGGCTCCCGGGGCGCCCAATCCGCCCGCAGCGCCGATGCGTATCGGGCGATCATAATTATGGCGCGAGACGATGCGATCTCTCGCATGGAGCATCAGCGGCAACAATACGGATAAGGGCCGGTTGTCGGTGTGCCCCCCTGAATCGGCCTCGACGGTAATATCTTCGGCCAAGGGTATTTTTTTCGCCAACGCGGCTTCCGCTTCGCTCAGCTTTCCGTCCGCGAGTAAAGCCTCAAGCAGAGGCGGCGGCGCCGGAGACATGAATTGCTCGGCAATCTCTGTTCGCGACACTTTTGCGAATAGATGGTTACGGCGGACCACACGCTGTTGCGCGTCTAAATAAAGACCCGTAGCGGCAAAGCGGACGATGGCCGGCGTCAAAGCAAGAAACGCCGACGCGGACACTCTTTCAACGCGGCAACGAAGATAAAGATCGACCAGGGCGTCTTCCAGCCCGGGAGCGTCCGGGGAGTGAATGAGATTCGCGCCCCACGAACCCGATCCGCCGCCGAGCGATTCGTGTATCGCCGCAATCCCCTTGGCGACAACATCTAGACTGAGACCCGCAGCGCCGAAGAAACCGAGCATGCCGGCGCGGCCCATGGCGATCACCATCGCAGGCGTCGCGATGCCGCGCGCCATCTCTCCGGCTATATAAGGAAAGCGAACCTCATGCTCGTGCAGAAACGAACGCTCACCAAGCCATTCGGGATAAATCGGCGGCAAATGTCCGACGAGTTCGAGACCATCGTCCAAGCGGGTAGCAATGACGCCTTCGGGCAGAAGAGCGACGCCAATTCGTCGCTGATTTGGCGCCCAAACAATCGCCAAAGGCCGCCTGAACTCGCAGACCGTGCGGACAACGTCCAGGCCGGTAAAACCGATCTGGCCAAGACCGATCGCGTCACGATGTTTGTCCGAAGCGGTCGCTTGAGGGGGCATATGTTCTCTAACCCAGGTCCCTATGCTTCGGGGCTCTTGCGTGCAGCCATACACCATCTTCCCGCGGTGTTCCATCCTCCCAAGAGCGGCCGACAGCGCAGAGCGGCGCATTAAAAGAATGGCGCATTAAAAGAGCGGCGCACGAAGGAGCGCCATCCTGAGGAAGTCCGGCCCGCTGATCGCAATTGCCTTGGAATAGGTCCCTCCAATGCCGCCCGCCGTAGCAGAGTTTAACTGTTTTTCTCTCCGCCGATCACTAAGCTTTCGTTATCATAAGGAATTTGCCAGTTTTTTGATCGGCCCAGATGTCACTCACTTCGTTTATCTGAAAATCGACGTTCTCCATGCCTTTTTCCGTCAAGATCTCCAGAAGCCGGTTACGGACCGCCATGACCGTCACGCGGCGGTCCTGATCGCTTAACGCGGATCCAAGGACGACGGAAAAGACGAAACTGGTTTCGTTCAGCTGGACCAATTGATGGCGCTGCACGTTCTTAACCACGAAAGAATAGATGAGATGCGGACTTAGCCAATCGCGCTCGCCATGCTTGTTGACGAAAACCGGCGCCTGTTCTGCGCGGCCAGGTATTTCGCGGACAGCCCTATAAGGCGCATTGACATTCAAATCTACATCAACGTCCAATGCGTCGCCCATCCGGTACCGGATCAATGGAAAGGTACGATTAAAAAGGTTCGTCACCAACGTGTGATCCGGAAAGAACTCAAAAATTAAATCGTCTTCCAATAAGCGCATTGCGGCCGAGTCAGGCTCCTGCACGGCCATGAACATATGTTCGCTCGACGTATAAACATTTCTGACGTCGACGCCAAAAGCCAGCTTGACCCGATCGCGATCGGCTTTCGAAATAGCCTCTCCGCTGTTGGTGACGATCATGGGCCGGATAGCCAATTCCCCATTGAGTTGCCGCTCGGCCAGAGTCGCGAGAGCAAGCCCATATCCGACCAAGAGATCAGGCCGAAAAGCGTTCAGCCCATCAACTACGCGATGAAACGGATAATTCACGTCGAAGCTTTCAAATTCAAAAAACGGCCGGAGAACCGCCGAGCGAAACGTCGACATGATGGAAATCCCGGCAAGATGATCTCGTGTTGCGCCGATGAACGCCACCTTGCGTCTCCGCGTTGACAGGACGCCAAAACCTCGGAGATCGCAAAGCGCCGCTCCTCCCCAGCTCCACTCCCGGGAGGAGTACACGAAACAGCCCGGCTCCCCCGTCGTTCCGGAACTGTGAACGATAATGTAGCGTCCGCGAAACAGTTCGGCCGCGTCGTGGGATTGCGAAAGGAAATCCGTCACAGCCCGTTTAGTGACCTCAGGGGCTGTGATGATCTCATCGAAATGCTGAATGACATCGGCTTTCGTCAGAACGGGGAAATCCTGAGGCCGGCAGCGCGCCGGTTCGATTCTGCGCTCGTCCATGATCCGTGCGTAATAAGGCGATCTAGCCCTTAAGATATGCGCCAGAGCCCGGAATTTTCGCAGCTGACGCGCTTCGAAAGTCCGCCGGTTGAGGCTTTTGTTCAGGCGCTTGTCAAGCCAGCTTGCGACAAAGGCGCTGAGGTTTAAGGATGGCATGGCCGCACACTGAGCCTGGACAAGGTAAGCCACTTGCATCTGCCCAATCTGAAGCAGAAGGTGCTTTCAAACATGAGCATCAACATTGAATGCGGAGGGCTGGCGCAACCCATCATCAACCGCCCGACGAATTTGCTCGGTGAACTCATCATATGTTTGCGCACCCGCAGGATCCAGCATCGCGCCGAACCTTAGATCAACAGGCCGAAGCTGAAACCGTTTTGAAGCCCGCGCCCAAACTTGATGGCTGCCCGCGATCGAGACAGGCAAAACGGAGGCGCCAAGCTCCTTCGCCAAAATAGCCGGCCCGTTGCGGAAGGATTGGAGCGTCCCGTCAATCGAGCGATGGCCCTCCGGAAATACGCACAGCACAAATCCTCTGCGTAACCCTTCCGCTCCCAGCCGCAATGCGCCTTGTAAATTGACATCCGCGTCGATGCTGACGATCCGCAGCGCGCGGCACAATATCCGCTGAAGAGGCGATCGCGCGTATTTGCTCGCTCCGAAAAAAAATAATCGCCGGAATACTGGAAAAGGCGTCGAGCCTGCGATGATGAGAGCGTCGATATAGCTCGCATGGTTCGCGCATATAATGAAAGGTCCGGTCCGCGGAATTCGTTCAGAGGCGCCGGCTTTCAGCGGCAGCAAATGTTTCGCGGCCAAATGGATGATGCGGCTGAGAGAAAAGCCAAAGATCTCGATTGCGGCGTTCCGCCAAAAAAGCCCCGCGGCCATGCGCGCTTGTTCGGCGGACAGCGGGCTTTGAAGTATGTCAGCCCACTGCACCCGGCTGGCGCTTGAAACAGATGGGCTATTCTCGATCAAAAGGGAGAGTTCTTTGACCGTCATGGTCCGCGCCGCAACCTCGTCCGAAATATCGAGGCCGAAGCACCGCCGCAGGTTGGCGAACAGCTCCACTCTTTCAAGCGAATCAAAGTCAAGGTCAAGTTCTAAGTTCATTCCGCTGTGGATCGCCGCGCAATCGGATTTCACTTCACGAATGAGCTGAAAAATCCAGGCTTCCACATCGCCGTCCGGCGGCTCGTTCAAGCCTGGCCCGCGATCGAGATCTGCAGGGAAAATTTCAAACCTTTTGAGCTTCCGGGTCGAGGTGCGCGGAAGCGGCGCCGTCCGAATTTCGAAACTGCGCACCCGCTGATAAACAGGTAGTTCACGGCCCAGAGTCTCGATATCATACCGGATCCGATCAGTGATATTTGCGATGTTTCCGCTCTTCAGCCGCTCGAAGTCGGGAACCACAATCGCGTGGAGGAGGTCCCCGTCTAGCAACGCGCCCGACACGGCGACAACGCAAACTTCTTTCAAGATAGGGCTTCCGTTCTGCAAGTGAAACTCCACGGCCTCAGGAAACACGTTCTTGCCCGAACTTAAGACAATGACCTCTTTCTTTCTCCCGGTCACATTCAGGCGCCCCCCCGAGTCGATGCGGCCGAGATCTCCGGTCCACAGCCAGCCGGACCGGATTGCGCCGGCGGTTGCGGCAGGATCGTTCCAATAGCCCTTTGTGACATGCCCGCCCCGTACGAGGATTTCACCGATTCCGCTCTCATTCGGATTGTCGATGCGGATTTCAACATGCGCCATAGGCAGGCCGCAGGATAATCCGCCGAAAGCGTCCGGAGGCGTAATCGTCGCCGGTCCGCTCGTTTCAGTCATTCCGTAGGACTGGAACAATGAAAAGCCAAGGTTCAGCAATGCTTCAGCGACAACTGGCTCAAACCGCGCGCCGCCAACACCGAAAAGACGAAACCTTGCCCCGAAACGGGAATGTATGGGGCCAAAAAATATTTTGCCTATTCTCCACCCGAATTTGGAGCGAAGTGTTTTTGAAATATGAAACAACCCGTAGAACAAATATCTACGAAACAATGGCTGACGTTCAATTTCATCAAATATTCTGCGGTTTAGCAAATAGAAAAATTGCGGAACGCACAAAAACCCCGTAACGTCCTCTTCTTTGAATGCGCTTATAATACGCGATGGATCACGGTAATGGATGTATGTGACTTTCGCGCCAAGGTAAAGCGGACCAAGCAGGTTGGCTAGTAACGACATAATATGGTATAGAGGGAGAATCGATAAGATATTATCCTCATGAGTTAGAGGGCACACTTCAATCATATCGATAATTGTACAAAAAATATTATCTTCGCTTAATCTAACGCCCTTTGGGGAGCCTGTGGTTCCACCTGTATAAAGGATCGCAAGGTCGCTCTGCGCATCCCGAGAAACAAGAGGAAGAGGAACCGTCGCATCTCGACAAACGCCGACGTCTCTATCCCAATCGTATCCTAACCCATCCGAATCGCCGTCAAAAAGAAACCGTACACTGCGGTCTCGCTTTAAAATCTCTCGCGCCTTCTGTGCGTGTCTTGGTGAAGTGACCACCAGCTTACAATCACAATGATTTATTATATCCGCCAGCGCCCCGAACTCTTGCGCCGGATCGAGCGGCGCGACGACCAGTCCCGCGCTATAGGCTCCGATGAAGGCTACCCCCCATCTCAGATTTTCCTCCATGAGAATGGCGACATGCTCTCCTGGCCGAAGGCCAGACTTTTCAAAAAAATAGCTTAAGTCACGCACCTCTTGAACCAGCTGGCCATAGGTGAGCGCGGCGCGGGCTTCGTCAGAAACGCTTTGGAGCGCCACCGGATCGGGGCGGCGCTGGGCATACGATTCGAGCCGCTGAAAGAAATCTGTCGCCACTGTCTGCCTTTCGACTGCACGCTATCAAAGCCCTGGACCAAAGACGAAGAGGCCTCTGTCGCACCAACGCTCTACGGCGGCCCTTCATTTTGCCATTGGCGCCCATATTTTTCTATCCAGTCCGAAAAGTAGGTCTTTGCGAACAGGTATCCGACCTCAGCCATTTCGGCGCCGCGATTGAAATCACGATGCGAATATTGACTCAGCGGCAGGATCAAATGGCAGTCGGCGTGATCGCCAGGACTTGCGTATGGAGCGCGTCCAAACTCAAGGATACGCATCAGAATCTCGACAATCCCCATGACTTTTTCTTTTCGCGAAAAGGGATTCCACATCCGCCAAAGCGCACGCCATCCGGAATAGTGAAGGCCAAAATCAACTTTTTCAAAATCGAGCCGTGGGGAGACGTCCACGGAAATAACGGTTCCTCCGCCCAGGAATTCTCGCATAACGCTGGCGGGAACCATGTTCACAAGGCCGCCGTCCACCAGAAGCTCGTCATTCCAGGATAGGGGCGGGAACATCCCCGGAGCGCGCGCGCTGGCGATAATGCTTTTTCCTGCATCGCCAGATCGATGAACTTTCATCTCGCATCGCGTCAAACTTGCGGACACGCAGAAAAATGGAATCAAAGTGTCTTCAATATCCCGGCCTTTTGCGATCGCCATGATTGTCTTGGAAAACTTCTTTCCTGTCAGCAAAGACACAAATGGCAATGTATAGTCGCCTTTCAGCGAGTCGGCTGATCGGCGCGAGCTCTCCTCGACCATCCTCGACGCGCTCCATTCAACGGAACATTGACCGGCGATGATCGCCCCCATGCTGGTCCCGCCGACCATGTCGATGGGGATGCCCAGCTCCCGCATCGCCCGGATAACGCCGGCATGGCCAAGTCCGCGCGCAAAGCCTCCGCCAAGCGTCAGTCCCACCGAGCGGCCGTTCAAGAATCGTGACAGCCGCGCGTAATCGCTGTTGAGGTGAAGCCGAATATGAAAGTGCCGCTCGGAAGGTAGTACTTGGGTCCAGCGCGCCGTTCCCGACGGCTCCACTTCATCGTCATCATGAAGGAGCACCAAAATCTTACGCTTCTCAACAAGGTTCGGGGGGTGCAAGAGACCTCTGAAAGCCCGGCTCGCTTCCCAAATGTCGTCATTGCTACAGACAACAAGGAGGATTAGATCCGCTTGGCGGAAACACCGCGCCGTCCACGGCGAGTCGCCCGAGTCCATCAGGTAAAGGATCTTGGCGTGTCGGGTTTCCTGTTCCGTTAGCCAGTTTACTAGCGGTGCGTGCCCGCCGTCTTCCACTCTGTACTGCGAGGCGCCGGCGACGCCATAAATCTCATCGAGTCGTTCACTCGACAAAAGAAGCGTTGCTCCGAACTTGCCTAACTCCTGGGTAAGTTTCTCGACAAAGAGGCTGATCTTGACCCTTGACGCTAATGGCATGATGGCGACGCAAGCGGGAAGCGACGCTGTTTTTTCCACCCCGGAAGCTTTTTCATGCAGGCGGACAGATACTTGACGCGCGAGAGCGGAAAGAATCGCACGCGGGTGCTTTGCGCTCAGCCGGGCGAGGCCATCGCTACTTAACTTGGCCAACTGGGTATCGCGCGCCGCAGCAACCGTCGCCGAGCGCGGCTTGTCGTTCAAAAGCGCCATCTCCCCGACTATTTCGCCAGCCCCCGGAGTTCCTATGATTTTGTGAGCGCCGCCATTCAGGCTAACCGAAACCATAAGCCGGCCGCTGATGACAATGTAGAGACTATCGCCCTGATCGCCTTGCCGGAAAAGCACTGCGCCGCTTGTCAGCGAAACAAGTTCGAGCTCGGCCTCCAATGAGTGAAACACCTCGTCGTCGAGACCGCCGAAAATGCTGCTGGCGCGCAACACCGCAGCTAGCTTGGTCCGCATGATGGATTTGAAGTTGTTGTCCATTGTGCTTTCTTGGACGCCATACAGCGCGCCGCAGCAACCCCTCTCAGTTCGCGTTATGGCAACAGAATCGGAGCCGCATCGACATTAGCCCCACGCGGCGCCAACGATTCGTTCGTAGTCCAAAACGGGGTTACGCTGGCAGCTTCGGGGCTGGCGCGGCACGCAGAGTCTCGACAAGCATGCGGGGGTGAAACAATGCTCTTGACGGGCGAAGCATGTGCCTCACTTCAAGAATAGTGCGGCGCACCTCGATGCTTTGCGTCGCGCGCGTCACCAGCCGATCGATGTAAGCATCAAAAAGGCGCTTTCTCCAATGTCCAGATGACGCGGCCCCCGCGGTCGTCCGGTATCGCGAATCTTCGCTGGTGGCGAGCCGCCAGGGTCCTGTATTAATCTTAGCCAGCCTGGCCTGAAAGGAGCCGAGAGCATTGCCTGGTCGCCGTCGCGTCTTATTCTCCTCGAGGCAGGCGCCGAGCAGCTCCGCTCCGAGCACCGCCATGGTCATGCCCTGACCGTAAACGGGATTGAAGGCGCAGACAGCGTCGCCAAGCGTCAGCAGACCCCTCGGCCAGCGTTTGCTCAAGGCTTCATAATGACGGAGACGGTTCTCGGTGCCTCGAAACGCGAAAACGGGCGAAAGCGGCTCGGCCATGACAACCGCCTGATGGATGAGCGGAGTCGGCAGGCCTTTTAGAAACGCGAGGAAGCCGGCTTCGTCGGTCGGCGGATATTCAGTATCGCCTCCTCCCGCCGTCACCATCCAACGGCCGCCTTCGATCGGAAAGATGACGCAGCCGCGCGGGTGCTTCGGTGGCGCGGCCGGCGCAAATATGCCTACCCATCCAGCAGCGAGATCGCGCGGCGCGCGGTAAACACGGCTTGCGTAACCAAGATGCGGATCGACGACGGTTTCGGGCGGCCGAGGATAGCCGAGCGCTTCCAGCCATTGCGGTAACTTTGAGGAACGGCCGCTCGCATCAACAATGAGGTCCGCAATGAGATCAGCTTCCGGCGCATTTCCCTTGTCGGGGCCAAGATGCCGAACCCGAACGCCGCGGATTTCCGTTCCCTGATCCTCCGTCAGCAGCGCTGTCGCCATTTCGCCCTCAAGAACGCGCAACCGCGGAAAGGCGAATACGCGGCGGCGGAGAAGGCAATCAAGAAGATCACGGCTGCATGCCAATAAGCGATATTCCGATCGAAATCGCACGCCAGTCCCAGCAGGGTTAATCCACAGAAAGTCATCGGCGGGATCAAGGATCAGCGCGCCGGCTTCAGCAAGCTCGCCAATGAAAGCGGGAAACAACCGATCAATCACCGACAGTCCGCGCATCAAGAATACATGCAGGTGTCGATCCTGCGGCAGCCCCCGGCGCGGCGCTGGCGTTGCTGAGAAAGTGTCCCGATCGACGATCGTGACGCGTTCACAATAATCGAGAAGAATCCGCGCCGATACCAATCCAGCCATGCTGCCTCCGATGACGACGGCATGGCGAAACATCCACCTCCCAGCGTCCATCGATTGCTGATCAGCCACGCGGGCGATCTCCTAAGCAGACGGCGAGTCGATCTAAGGCCTAACACGCTACCTTTGATGCCAACCACGTGTCAAACATTAAGAAAACGCGTAGCGATGTGGTCTCCCCCACGTGCGGGCCTTAGATTGTGTGTCTAGGTTCATTTCTAGACAGCATGCCGCGAGCAGCTTTTCATTAAAAACATCGCGCTGATCGTCCTCAATTTTCTACGACATTAAATCTGAACATCCGGAAGGCTCCAGGAATATTTAGGCAGAATTTGCATAGCGGCGGCCACAGCATATTGGTTCGATGTTGAGGACCATGTCAAAAGGAGCGGCGCCCATTTTGAGCACTTTGCGCCTTGACCTTTCGATCGCGCGAATCGATGAAAGATTCCCATTCTAGAGCAGACGCAGCCGCAGCGCGCGCGCCAAGGGCGCCGAGCGTTATGAAGGCTTCGTGCAGGCGCTGCTCCGCGCGCGAGATCGCCAGATCCTTGCCCTCATCAGTCCGGCTTCGGACGATGACATGGACGTGGGGATCGCCATGAGGTTGGCGCCGCGGTTTCGAACAGATGGCCCCCTCCGGGAGCAGACGTTCAGCGCGCCATCCCGCCGGTTGCTTCCATTATGCTTACCCAGTCAGGAGCGCGCCCTGGAAATTTGCTAAGTTCTTGAAAAATGGCGCACCCGAAAGGATTCGAACCTCTGGCCTCTGCCTTCGAAGGGCAAAAGGCTTATACCCCGCCGCTTCCGGCGCTGCCGGGCGACAGGCGCTCTGGTGAGAAACCACGACATTAACACGCCGGCTCGGCAACGGAAGTTGACCGTACTAAATCCCGTACTAATTGCCCGTTTAATACGGCATCCAATAGATAAGTGATTGATAAGCTTGGCGCGCCCGGAGAGATTCGAACTCCCGACCCCTAGATTCGTAGTCTAGTGCTCTATCCAGCTGAGCTACGGGCGCCTGCCACGAACTTCCCGCGAGGCCCTTCTGGCAAATACGCCGAGGGACCACACAGGTTATCGCTATCCGAGAAATCAGCGCGAGACTTAACTGCTCGCCGCTGCCCTGGCAATAGGGCGAATTGCATGGAAATCGCGGTGCCCCCCTTTCATTGTCAGCTCGCGTCACCAGGCTGGGGCAAACTTATACGAAACTTCGCGCCGGAACCTTCCGCATTGGCACCGTCGGCGAGGATGATGGCGCCGCCATGACCACGCACCAGATCGGCCGAGATCACGAGGCCGAGGCCTGACCCGCCGGCACGGCTGGAACTGAAAGGGGTGAATAGCTGCGCTCG
>Ga0302320_10003513_pt1 | contig 36360 bp, 22 predicted proteins | sample Bog_T0_3_FD_202130 | JGI IMG/M metagenome (GOLD analysis project Ga0302320, IMG submission 202130) | Peat permafrost microbial communities from Stordalen Mire near Abisko, Sweden - Bog_T0_3 | ecosystem: Environmental > Terrestrial > Soil > Wetlands > Peat | place: Sweden: Abisko, Stordalen Mire...
CTTCGCCGGTGACCAGGCCGGACAAGGTGCCCGTGCCGCTCAGCGCATCAATCGTCGTGCCGTCGTAGGTGCGCGCGGTACCCGTGAGGCCGGTCACGGTCAGCGGCGCCTGCCCGATGAGGACGTTGGCCAAGGTCGGCTGCGTCAACGTGTAGTTGCTGATCGAACCTGTGCCGGCCACCAGCGCGAGCGCGGTCGTCACGGGCTCGCTGCCGGCGTTGGCACTGGCGAGCGTGCCGGTTGTCGTATTTGCCAGGGTGAGCGTCTCGCTGTTCTGCAGACCCGCCAGCACCCCCGTGCCGGTCAAGGCATCCGAGGTGAGGCCGTTGTAGGTGCGGCCGGTACCCGTGAGGCCGGTCACGGTCAGCGGCGCCTGCCCGATGAGGACGTTGGCCAGTGTCGGCTGCGTCAACGTGTAGTTGCTGATCGAACCTGTGCCCGCTACCAGCGTGAGCGCGGTCGTCACGGGCTCGCTGCCGGCGTTGGCACTGGCGAGCGTGCCGGTTGTCGTATTTGCCAGGGTGAGCGTCTCGCTGTTCTGCAGACCCGCCAGCACCCCCGTGCCGGTCAAGGCATCTGAGGTGAGGGCGTTGTAGGTGCGGCCGGTACCCGTGAGGCCGGTCACGGTCAGCGGCGCCTGCCCGATGAGGACGTTGGGCAGTGTCGGCTGCGTCAACGAGTAGTTGCTGATCGAACCCGTGCCGGCCACCAGCGCGAGCGCGGTCGACACGCCCTCGCTGCCGGCGTTGGCACTGGCGAGCGTGCCGTTGGTGGCATTACTCAGCGTCAGCGTCTCGCCGTTCTGCAGGCCGGACAGCACGCCCGTGCCGGTCAAGGCATCCGAGGTGAGGCCGTTGTAGGTGCGGCCGGTACCCGTGAGGCCGGTCACGGTCAGCGGCGCCTGCCCGATGAGGACGTTGGCCAGTGTCGGCTGCGTCAACGTGTAGTTGCTGATCGAACCTGTGCCGGCCACCAGCGTGAGCGCGGTCGTCACGCCCTCGCTGCCGGCGTTGGCACTGGCGAGCGTGCCGTTGGTGGCATTACTCAGCGTCAGCGTCTCGCCGTTCTGCAGGCCGGACAGCACGCCCGTGCCGGTCAAGGTATCCGAAGTGAGGCCGTTGTAGGGGCGCGCGGTGCCGGAAAGTCCGGTCACCGTCAGCGGCGCCGGAGTGACGGTCAGCGCGCCCGGGACGTACGCAATCGTGTAGTTGCTGCTCGAGAGCACGGCACCCGCGGCCGTAGTGGCATAAGTGCCCGCATTCGACGCTGTGGTCGCGGCGGTGGTGGCCGTCGGCAGTGTGGTGAGAATCGACGTCGTGGTGTCGCTGTACTGAAGGCCGGAGTAGGCCACTGTTAACGCGGGATTCGCCGCGCGATACGTCTTGGTGCTGCTGCTGGCCGTGATGCTGAGCGTGGCCAGATTGACGATCAGAGTGCCCGGATTGTAGAGGATGTAGTAATTCGGATCGACCGCGACCGAGAGACTAATGGGGTAGCTGCCTGCGTTCGGTTGGGCCGTCGCCGTGGTTGATTCGGTCGACGCCGTCGTGAGCGATGCAATCGTGTTGCCATTCACGAATCCACTGTAGGTGGGAGTGCCCAATGTTGGCACGCCCAGGCCATAGGTCGTACTCAGGTTGGGCGCCGACACGGTGAGCACGTTTACGGGGTTTCCTCCCACGGTAACCTGACCCGTGAACGTCTGCGCTCCGGTGGTATTCACCGTCAATGGGCTGGGCAACGCGATCGTGCCCCCGGTGACGTTGAGCGTCGACAGGGACTTGTTGCTGCCGATCGCGGCAGCGAATGTCACCAGGCCGGTGCCGGCATTGACGTACAGCGCCGACGGAGCCAGGTTGGTTTCCTGTACGTAGCCGAGGATCCCGGACGAATTTGTCGGGCTAAGATCGTTCCATTGACCCTGACTGCCGGTGAACTGCATCACCCACTCGCCCCGTCCGCTTTGCGTCAGATTTGTGCCGCCGCTATTATTGGGCTCCCCGTTGTTCCAGTTCGTGTAGGAGACGCCAATCGCGGTGCCTCCGTTCCCATTCGTGGTTGCAGAGCCGTTCTGCGTAAAAAACGGGAGGCCCTGCCCGTTGTTTGTCAGGCCTTCGGGACCCGTCACCCACCGCCAGACTGCATCGGTCCCGATGCCCGTCACTCTCGACGCGCCCAGCCAGGACGACGCATAGCCGGCGACCGCACCGGCCACCGCATTTTCGAGCCGCGACGTGATGGTGGCCAGATACGTGTCGCCCACATTGGCGCCGAGACCGGACTTCGCCGCGGTCAGCGCGTTGGTCCAGGTAATGCCCGAGCTGCTGACAAAGGCATAGGTGTCGCCGGAGTCCACCAGGCCCGCGAACATCACACTGCCATTGGCCGAATTGAGGTTGAATCCGCCCGTGTTGGCGATGATCAACTGTCCATAGAGGTTGATCGCGCCGCCACTCGTTGACAAAGCGACCGCCGATGTGCCGCCGACGTACACGTCGCCGCCGACCAGAGTGGTCACTCCGTTTATCGCCATCGTCGAATTGGTGCCGAACGCGATGGCACCCCCATTGGTGGTGATGCTGTTGTAGAGGAGCACCACGCCGACTCCGTTGTGGACCCCGCCGTCATTGTCCGCCCAGAGATTCACGTTGAGCGCCCCCGAGGTGCTCGTGATGGGCTGGTTGATGATGATGGAGTCGGCCGCCTGAAGCGTCAGTGTTGCGGTGCCGCCCCCGGTCTTCGAGATTGCGGTATTGACGGTGATGTCGCCCAGCGAACTGCCTGAACCATAGGTTCCCGTGTTGATGGTGACGCTGGTGCCGGCGGTGAGCGCCGTGTTGATGGCGGATGCGAGAATCGTCGAGTTGGCCGAGGGGGTGAAATTCGGCGGGGTGTAGCCGGTACCGGTCACGGGACTGCCGATGATGACGTTGTACGGATCAAGCAACCACTCGCCGGCTGCACCAGAGGCTGCCGACGCGTCGGCCGCGATGCCGGTCACATCCAGCCAATGACCGGAAGTTTCGATCCGGCCGCCATCGCCGCCACCGGGTCCCCCTCGGGCGAGCAGCGTGCCGTACACGCGGGTCGCGGAAGCGGGGTCATTCACATCCGAGCGCACGACCACCTCGCCGCCGTTTCCATGACCCGTGGCGCTCGCATCGAGCGTGGCCGTGTTCGAGACGTAGACTGACGTCGCCTGCGCAATGCCGCCACCGCCTTGCCATCCGCCGCCGATCGAGATGCCGCCGCCACCGGTGGCGCCGGTTGCGGTAACCCGAGCATCGTCACCCACCGACACCGTCTCGCCGCTCGCCACGATCTCGCCGCCCTGGCCCGTTGCCGACGACGCATCGAGCGTACCCTTGACGACGACTTGCCCAGCCTGGCCGCCCATCAGGGCGATGCTGCCGCCATGGTTCTCCACCGTATTGGCCTCGATGAGGCCGGTGTTGTTCACCACGCTCGCGAGCAAGGCGTCCTGCGCCCCGGCGGTCATCAATACCTGACCGCCGTCGGCCCGGATCACGCCACTGTTCTCGGCAAGAGCGTTGAGTACACCCTGGTCCACCTGCATATGCACCAGACGGCTGCCGGCGAAGGTGAGGGTGGCGGCACTGCCGGCGCCCACCGCGACGCTGCCCAGTTGCGCGCTGATCGTGCCCTGGTTGCTCACCTTGTTGGCGAGCAGAGCCACATAGCCGCCGCTGCCGGCGGTGAGGGTGCCGTCATTGACGATGCTGCCCGACCCGGATCCGCTGAAGGTTTTTGTGTCGCCACCCAGGGTCGGGTCGTTCAAGTCGAGCGTCGAGGCGACCAGGCCCCCGACGTCCACCTGCGCACCTCTGCCGAACACGATGCCATTGGGATTGATGAGGTACACCAGTCCATTGGCGTCCAAGTGTCCCAGGATCTGCGTGCCGTTGACGTCGAAGATGCGGTTGACGGCGATGGACGTCACCGACGGCTGCACGAAGTCCACGGTCTCCTGCGGCGCGATGTTGAAGCTCTTCCAGTTCAGGGACAGGGTTTGACTCGCCTGCAGGATGGTCGTCGTCGCGCCGGATTGGGTGATGGTGCCGGTGCCGGTGATCACTTGGCCGCCGAGCGGCCCGGCTGCGACGACGCTTGCGGTAAGTGACAGGGATGCGGCGATGAGCGGGCGGGTGGATCGCCGGCCTTTGCCGCACATCGTCTCTGCAACCGGAATCCAGCGATTCAACGCATGACTCCAGATAAGACGAAACACATGATTCAAGGAGCCATGGCGACTCATGCAGCTGTGCAATCCTTTGCAGCGCGATCGAATCCGAAGCGCGCACCGGTAGCGAGACCCGCAGGAGGGTGCGCCCATCGGATCCCCCGGGTCTGTGCGGTACGACACTCAATCCATGACTGACGAGACCTCGTGCCGCCGTGGTTCGATCGTGAAGACCTTGCGCACCCCCGTGTAGCCGGAAATCACGGCTATCACCAGGACCATGCCGAAGGCGAGCGCCAGGTTCCAGTAGGTGATGATCGCCGCATAGTAAGGCGACAAGGACCGGCGCCCCAGGGGATGTGCCCCATTGAAAGCATTGGTTATGAGCTCATGGCGCTTGGGCCTAAGGAGCTGCGGCACCGCGCGATATGATGGGTTGCGGGCCGCCGGTGTGAGGCCCTCGCCGGTTTAAAACAGAGTGAATCATGTCCCTAAAATCGACGCTCAGTCGATGGCTGACGGACGGCAGCGAGACTGCAGACCGCGCCGCCCTTCATAAAATCAATCGCGCGTTCGTGTCCTTCCAGGCCGAACAACGGGTCGCGCAGGCGATGGAGCTTCTACCCGGTGAACATGTGCTCACGTCGAGCTTTGGCGCGCAGGCCGCCGTCATGCTGCATCTGGTCAATCAGGTGGTCCCGAGGATACCAGTGGTCTTCATTGATACCGGCTACCTGTTTCCCGAGACCTATCGATTTGTGGACGATCTGACCGGGAGGCTCAATCTCAATCTGAAGGTGGTTCGCTCCGATGCGTCCCCGGCGTGGCAGGAATCCCGTTTCGGCAAGCTTTGGGACCAGGGGTTGCAGGGCATCGAGAAATACAACCGGATCAACAAGCAGGAGCCCCTGGAGAGGGCGCTGCGGGAACTCGGAGCGCAGACGTGGTTCGCGGGTCTGCGCAGAGTCCAAGCCGAGACCCGCTCTCAAATTACGCCGATCGAGTTCAAGCGCGGGCGCTACAAGGTGCATCCGCTCTTTGATTGGACCGACCGCGATGTGGGTCACTATTTGAAGCAGCATGCGCTTCCCTACCACCCGTTGTGGGAAAAGGGCTATCTGTCGATCGGCGACTGGCACACCACGCGCTCGCTGGCCGAGGTGGACAGCATGGAGGAATTGAGATTCTTCGGCTTGAAGCGCGAGTGCGGCCTGCACGAAGAGTGAGGCGATTACGCGAGGAACAAGCGCTCGCTCACCAGCACGAGCATGATGGCCATGAGCGTTCGCGTGAACTGCGGCGGAAACCGTATGGTCGCCCGCGTGGCGAGCAGGACGCCCGGGATGGATCCCACGAGCAAACAGGCCAGCACGCGCAGGTCGATGTGGCCCAGCAGGGCGTGTCCCGCCGCTGCCATGGCCGTGATCGGCAGTGCATGGGCGATGTCGGTGGCCACCAGGCGATCCGACGGCAGTCGAAGCGGGTAGAGCGCCACCAGCGCCGCAACCCCCAGGGCACCGGCACCCACCGAGGTCATTGCAACGCCCATTCCCAGCAAGGCCCCGGCGGCCACGGTGAGCAGCACCTTATGGCGCTCGGTGCCGGTGAACCAGGCGGCCGTGAACTTGAGGCCCCAACGCCGCAAGGAATTTTGCAATAGCAGTGCCACGGCGGCGAGCGCCAGGATGACGGCAAGGCACCGGGAGATCAGGTGATCGACGACTCCGGGTGGTCGATGGTCGAGCCAGAACCAGAGAATCACCGCGGCGGCTGCCGGAACGCTCCCGACCACCAGTCGCGCAACGATGCGCCAATCGACCCTGCGGCTGAAGCCGAAGGAGGCGGTGGCGACGAGTTTCGTGCTGGCGGAAAACACCAGATCGGTGCCCACGGCCACGGCGGGCGGCTGTCCGAAGCCAAGCACCAGGATGGGCGTCATCAAGGATCCGCCACCGACGCCGGTGAGACCCACCAGAGCGCCGACGAGCAAACCGCAGAGGGCGTAGAGCAGGGGAATCGACATCTGAGGGCGAGTGTACCCGGGCGCCGGGGCCGGTCATGATGCCCTTCGCGCATAAGCAAAGATCCGTTGGTAATCGCGGGTGCGACGTCCGGGTGCTGATTCAACGGGCCGGCAGCAGCCAAAGAGTCAGTGCCGAGGGCTGCTCGGATCCATGGTAGACGGTGTTGTCGACCGCCTGCCAGCGGCGATTCGCCCCCAGCGCTTCACCGGTGTTCGGGTTCACGTCGAAGCGCGGGAAATTGCTGCTGGAGATGTCCAGCCGGATGCGGTGGCCTTTTTTGAAGACGTTCGCCGTGTCGAAGGGTCGGATGCGCAGCCGATACACCTGACCCGGCTGCAGGGTCAGCACACCGAGCGTCGCGAGGGTGCGGCCGTATGTCATTTGTCGGTCAATCATCGATCGATTCCCGGTTGACCGCAGTATATCGCCGACCGCCCGCGCCAATTTCAATTCGGGTGCGGTTGCCGTACGATCCGTGCCATGCGCCGCAGAGAGTTATTGGGCGGGGCCGCTGCGGTTGCGGCCTGGGGGGCCACGCGCTCCTTCGCCCGTGCGCGAGCGCTGCGCGTGGGAGTGGTCGGCGGAGGCATCGTCGGAGCCTCGATAGCCCTGCATCTGGCGCGGGCCGGTGCGAAAGTCACCTTGTTCGAGAAGGCCGGGCCGGCGCAGGGCGCGACACAGAATTCTTTTGCCTGGGTCAATGCCTTCGTCCCGGACACGCATTATCGGTCGCTGCGCATCGAGAGTCTGTTGGCTTATCGCGAGCTGGACCGGCCGCTTGGCCTGCTGATGACCTGGGGCGGCTACGTCAACTGGGGCGCCACCGCCGCCGAAGCGCGGACGGTGCAGGAGAACGCCGCACAACTGGCCGATACGCCGTACGCCGTGCGCACGCTCAACGCCGCGGAATTGGCGATGCTCAACCCGGCCTTGAGCCCCGGCGAGATGAGCGCCGCGTTCTTCTCCGCCGTCGACGGGCATCTGGATCCGGTGTTCGTGACGCGCCAATTCTTCGCGCACGCGGCGGCGGCGGGAGCGGCGCTGAAGTTTCCCTGCGAAGTTCAGGGCCTCACGTTCCGCGGCGCCCGTCTGGCGGCGGTGCGCACCAGCCGCGGCGAGGTCGCCGTCGATCGGCTGGTGGTTGCGGCCGGCGTCGACACGCCGCGAATCCTGGCGATGGCGGACTTCGCCCTCGCCCTGAAACACGCGCCGGGCATCCTCGCGCACAGCCTGCCGCTCGCGCCGCTGACGCCGACCATCTACGACGGGCCGGGCGGATTATCGTTCAAGCAGATGATGGACGGCTCGGTGGTCGGCACCGACGCCGCCGAGCCGCCGGATACGCCCGTACATCAGGCGATCCGGAAGCAAGCCATCCCGTTTCCCGACGAGGCGCTGCGCGCGCAGCACGGCAATCGCATCCTCTCGAAGATCGGCGTGTATTTGCCGGCCGCGCGCGGCGTTGGTTTGCAGCGTCTGACACTGGGATTTCGGCCGATACCCACCGACGAAATGCCCGTGGTCGGCGTGCTGCCGAATGCGCCCGACGTGCACGTGGCCGTCACGCACAGCGGCGTCACCCTGGCGCCCATCCTCGGCCGTCTGACCCGCGATGAGGTGCTGCGCGGCTCCAGGGCCGACATATTGGAGCCTTACCGGCCGGAGCGATTTTCAGCGGTGCGGCCGCATCCCGCCTGATGCTCAACGTCCGCGCGTCTGACAATACGCCGTTCATCGTCGGGCTGTCGAGCCACCCGGACATCGATCCCGCCGGACTCGCCCGGTTGGTCGGGTCGGCGGCCGATTTTCTGCGCGATCTCAAGGCGCATCTGCCGGACACCGACCTGAGGCTGATGGTCGAGCCGTGCGGCGATGCGGCGCTCGGCATAGCACGCGCCGCGCTGGCGCTCGGCGTCTCCGTCGATGCGCTGAGCGGCGCAGGCGCGCGCGCGGATCTGACGAGTGATGCGCGCTTGCGGTGCATCGAGGTGGCGCCGGCGGCGGCCGCCGACGTGCTGATCCGGCGCAGCAGCCTGCTGCTGGCGTTGTGGGACGGAACCGCCTCGCGCGAGCACGACGACACGGCCGATCGGGTATTCCGCTTTCTCGGGGTTCGGGTGGACCGCAACGAGAGCGTGCGGACCATCGAGATTGCGGCCTCCCCCGATCTGGATGTCGGCGTGCGGCTGGTGTACTGGGTGCCCGCCGTGCGCAGCGGCGCGGCGCCCTGCGGGCACGCGCAGCCGGGATATCTGCTCGCCGCGGGGGACAACGTGCTCGACGTGCACGGCGGCATACCGCCCTCGCTGCTCGGGCGTCTCGCCGACTTGAACGAATTCAATTGCGAGTACGCGCGCTTTCGTGCCGACGGCAGGCTTACGCCCAGCGAATCGCTGCTGCGCGATCTGCCGGCGCAGACGGCGGGCGGCGATGCGCCGCTGCTGGCCGCCATCGATCAGCAGTACACCAAGGCCGACGCGCTCGCAGGCCACATGCAGTGGCGCTCCGACCGCCTGTTCAGCCTGTTCGGCGTCATGACCTTCGCCATGGGATTCGCCTATCTGCTGTACGATAAGGTGACCGAGTCGCGGCTGCTGTTGATCGTGTACATGATCCTGCTGTTCGCCGGCGTGCTCGCGTACTACCTGTTCCAGGGCAAACGTTGGTTCGGCAAACACCTGTCTTACCGGGCGCTGGCCGAAACCCTGCGGGTGCGTTTCTACCTGGCGCTCGCCGGGGTGGATCGGCGCATGCAGACCCAGGATCTGATCGCGCTCACCGGGATCGACAAATTTCACGGCTTCAGCTGGATCAGCTACGTTCTGCACACCATCGAACCGGTGGCTGCCGAAGCCCGCCCCACGGGCGAGATCTATCTGGATCGCGCACGGCTGGTGGAACAGGCGTGGGTCGAGAACCAGTACCGGTACTACGGGCGCAAGGTTGCGCAGATGGAGAAGGAGAGCCGGCGGGTGAGCCGTCTGAAGACAGTCATGTTCCTGGCCATACTGGTCGACATCTCGGTCATGTTCGTCTTCGGCGATGCGCTCAGCCGGGTCGATGCACGCATCGGTATGCCGGTGAAAAACGTGGTGGAATTCTGCAGCGGCTTTCTCGCCGTGCTGCTCGGCGTCTGGGAATTGCGCCACAACAAAATGGCGACCCGCGAGCTGCTGTGGCAATACCGCAGCCAATTGAGCCAGTTCGAGCGGGCGAGGGTGCAATTGCAGCGCAAGCCCAGCCGTGCGCGGCGCGAGGATCTGCTGGTCGAATTGGGATCTAATTCGCTCATGGAAATCTACCTCTGGGCGATCCACCGCTATCACCGCGAGCACTCGCCGCCGACCGCACCGTGACCTCAGCTGGTGGGTGGTTCGTGTTCACGATGATACCGATGAATGGTCCACAGGTAGCTCTCCATCAGCGAATCCTTGCCGAGTTCCACCAGCACGTCGTTGCGCCGCCGTTGCGAGGTGATGCACGCCAGCTTGCGGCGCGCGCGCGTGAAGTGAACCAGCTGATTGCGGTATTGCCACAGCAGCTCGCGGGTCGCCATCTTGTCCTGGTGGAGTTTCCAGGCGCCGAGCAGGACCGCGAGGATCTCCATCAGGAAAGTGAGCAGACTGTGCGATCGTATGCCGATGCCGACGTCCTCGGGGATGTGCTCCCCGAACAGGATCAGGCTCGCCATGACCAGCAGGATGACCACGAACACGGTTCTTGCCAGGTATTTGATGCGGCGGGCGCTTCTCTCGAGCTTGGCGACCTTGACGGTGAAATAACGGTACTGGCTGTCGATCCAGGTCTGCTCCACGCAGCGTGAGCGCCACGCATGGATGTCGTGCGGTACGCCCGCATGCACGTCGGGCACCTCGACCCCCTTGAGCACATAGCTTATCCAGCTGAAGCCGCGGAACCGGTCGATGCCCCACAGGCCCAGCACCTCCGCGGCGTCCACCCGATGATCGATGCCGGCCAGGCGCAGAAAGAACTTCGCGCGCATGGTTTCGGCGATGGCGCGGTAGGTCAGATGCTTGGCGAACCAGTGCTGGCCGCGCAGCACGTAATACACCGACAGGCTGCTCAGCAGGATCAGCATGTAGCCGAACAGCACCACCCGGGATTCGCTGATGTGTTCATAAACGAGCAGCGTGGCGGCCATCATGAAGGTCATGATGCCGAACAGTATGAACAGACGATCCGAGCGGCGCTGATAGTAAACCGCCAGGGAGTCCGCCTTGCCGTATTGCTGGTCGATGTCCGCGAGCATCAGGTCCTCGCCGAGCGGCGTGTCGGTCGGCAGCGCTGCCAGCATCGAATCCAGCGTCCCGAGGCGGCCCGCGTCGCGCAGTTGCTCGTATTCCCGGTTGTAGTGATTGAGGGCGGACAGCTGCTGGCGCATTGCCGCCGGCATCTCGCGCTGCATTTCCAAGGCATTGTCGCCGACTCCGCGCAGATAGCACGGCGCAGCGGCGGGCGCCGCCGGCGCCGCGCTGACGCGCGACACGGGCACCCAGTACACCAGCCGGTCGGCCGCGTCCATGTCGGCGCCGGCCTGAACAAAGGATATGGCGATGTCCTCGTGCGCGCCGTCGGTCCGCACCGCGAGATAGCGCAGCACAGTGTCGGCGGTGCCCCCGCGCAGGCGCGAGGCATTGCCGTCCCACAGCGCGAGCATCAGGCTGCTGCGGCGGATCAGGGCGTGGGTGAGATTTTCATAGAGGGCGTCACGCTGCGCGCCGGCGCCCGCGTGCGCCTCGGCCGGATGCCCCGGCGAAAGTTCGGTGCGGTGTACGCCCGGCCTCGCCAGCAGATTCCTGAGCAGCGCCAGGTTCTGCGGGTCGAAATCCTGGCTGTATTGATCGAGCGCCATGGGCAGCACCGCCTCGACCTGCAGGCCGAGATCGAGGGCGATACCGGCCACCAGCAGATCCGCGCCCTCGGCCATGCCGACGATGATCCGCACCGCCGTGTCCGGCAGCTGGGATTTCAGTTGACTCAGGAATTCGGTCACCACCCCGCGCAGCAGCCGGGCGTCGTCGGGATTCAGATCCCGGTGGCCTGAAACGCCGACGTTGAACGGAGAATTGCCAGTCAGTCTGTTGGTAGCCAAGTCCGCGCAGCTGCATTGTCACGTGCGGGCATATTGACGGCCGCGGCCCGGGCTGGCAACCCGTCCCGCGCGCGGGCGACCCGACATTCCGGCTTTCGCGCACCCGGCCGTTGCATTAGAGTCCAAGGCGTGGACCCGATGAAATACTGGGCATTCATCAGCTACAGCCACCGCGACACCCGGTGGGCCGACTGGCTGCACAAGTCGCTCGAATCCTACCGTCCGCCGAAGGAGCTGGTGGGCACCATGGGGCCGCGGGGCGTGGTGCCGAAGCGCCTGAGTCCGGTGTTCCGCGATCGCGAGGAGCTGCCGAGCGCCACCGACCTCGGCCGGCTGCTCAACGAGGCGCTGGAAACATCCCGGAGCCAGATCATCATCTGTTCGCCGCAGTCTGCCAAGTCGCGCTGGGTCAACGAGGAGATTCTCACCTTCAAGCGGCTCGGCCGCGAGGACCGGGTGTTCTGCCTGATCATCGGCGGGGAACCCAATGCCAGCGACATCCCCGGGCGCGAGGACGAGGAATGCTTCCCGCCGGCACTGCGCTACAAGCTCGGTCCCGACGGCAATCTGAGCGACCTGCGCACCGAACCGATTGCGGCCGATGCCCGCCAGGGCAAGGACGGCAAACAGAATGCCAAGCTCAAGCTGATCGCGGGACTACTCGGCGTCGGCTTCGACTCCCTGCGCCGGCGCGAACAGCAGCGGCGCAACCGGCGTCTGTTCATCGTCACCTGCGGCGCCACCGGCGGCATGGTGCTCACCAGCGGGCTGGCCGCGTATGCGCTGATCCAGCGTGCGGCGGCACAGCGCCAGACGTTGCGTGCCGAGGCGGAGACGCAGACCGCCAAGGAGACCACCAAATTTCTGGTCGATTTGTTCAAGATCTCCGACCCCGGTGAGGCACGCGGCAACACGGTGACGGCGCGCGAGATGCTCGACAAGGGCGCGGCCCGCGTCGACCAGGAGCTCGCCCGGCAGCCGGCGATCCAGGCGACGCTCATGGACACCCTCGGCACGGTCTATGTCGGGCTGGGTCTGTATCGTCAGGCGCGGCCGCTTCTCGACCGCGCGGTGGCGACACGGCGCATCACGGTGGGCGCCGATCCGCTGGCCCTGTCGGATTCGCTGAGCCATCTCGGCGATGTGCTGTACCTGCAGGCGGATTTCGCCGCCGCCGAAGCGGCCTACCGCGAGGCCATCCGCATCGAGTCCGCGCGGCCGAAGGATCCGCTCAGCCAGGCTGAACTGGCGACTTCGCTGCACGGCCTCGGCATGCTGCTCGCCCAGGAGGGGCGTTATCCGGATGCGGTGGACTCCTTTCGCAAAGCGCTCTCGCTGCAAAAGGCGCTGTACGGCGAGGCGCACCCGGACATCGCCCGTACGCTCAAGAACCTGTCGCGGGCGCTCGCCGACGGCGGCGATCTGAACACCGCCATTCCCATGATGCAAAGCGCGCTCGCCATGCAGCGCAAGCTGCGCGGACCCGAGCCGCATCCGGATGTCGCCGAGGCAATGAACGATCTGGCGATGCTGCTCTGGCGGCGCGGCGATTACGATGCATCGGAGACCTATTTTCGCGAGTCGATTGCCATGAACCGCAAGCTGCTCGGGGACAAGCACCCGGAAATCGCCAACGGCCTGGAGAATCTTGCCTCGGCGCTGCAGGACAAGGGCGATCTTCAGCATGCCGAACAAACCTATCGTGAAGCGCTCGCCATGCAGCGCGAGCTGCTCGGCGAGGACAATCCCAAGGTCGGCGGCATTCTGCACAATCTCGCCTCCCTGCAGTACGACCGCGGCGACACGCGGGGTGCGCTCGCCACCGAGCGCGACGCGCTGGCGATCTACCGCAAGGCGTTTCCGAACGATCATCCGGCGGTGGCGCAATTGCTGAACGGCATCGGTTTCTGGCTGACCATGGCCGGTCAGTACCCGGAAGCCGACCGCGACATCCACGACGCGCTGGCGATGCGGCGCCGCCTGTTCGGCGAGCGCAATCCGAACGTGGCGTCGAGCCTGATCGCTTTGGCGATACTCGAGGTGCAGCAGCGCAAGTACCAGGAAGCTCTCGATTCGGCGCGCGGCGCGGCCGATATCTACACCGCCGCGCTATCCGCCACCCATTGGCGCACGGCGGTCGCCGACAGCACCCAGGGCGCCGCGCTCACCGGGCTCGGCCGCTATGCGGAGGCTGAGAAGCTGCTTACCCGCGGCCAGGGAATCCTGAGCAAGGGGAGCGGCGCGCCGCCGGCGTTCAGAACGCTCACGGACCACTACATGGACGTGCTGCACCAGCGCGAGCGCCAGGCCGGCCCGGGCGGGCCGCCGTCAACCTATTTGGAGACCGCGACCCCCAGCACCACGATATTGGCGCTGGCCGGCAGCGTCAGGCTCTTGACCGTTTTGGCGGTGTTCAGCGGGTAGCTGTAACCGTAGAGATACCACGGTCCGTTCTGGCTGCCACCGGAGACGGTCACCCGGTAGGCCATGGTCGAGGCAATCGCCTCGTCCGGATAATTCTTCGGCACACCCCAATCGCTGAAGCTCTGCGCGAAACTCGACGTGCTGCCGTCGCTGTAGGTCACGACCCAGGTGCCGGTGCGCGGTCCGAAGCTCGCGGCAGCGAGGACGTTCAACGTCGAGTAGTTGCCCGCCGGCAGCATGATGGTCGTATTCTTCACGGCATCCGCCGCGTTGGCCGGGCCGATCGCAAACGTGATGCCGTTCCAGGTGACGCTGCTGCCGAGCAGGGTGGATGAATAGGCGTTGCCGGAGCCGTCGAAGCCGCCCTTGGCGACCGGTGTGCCGTTGGTGACCACGGCGTCTGTGTTGTAGGCCGGGGTGAGACTGACCGGCGTCAGCCCGTTGAGGCCCGTGCCGCCGGACACGTTGACAGCGAGCAGCTCGACATTCGCATTCTTGGGCAGGGTCAGGCTCTTGACCGTCTTGGCGCCGTTGAGCGCGAACGAGTAGCCGTACAGATACCAAGGGCCCGCCTGGGTGGCGCCCGAGGGCAGCACCCGGTACGCCATGGTCGCGGCGATCGACTCGCCTGTGAACTTCTGCGGCGCACCCCAGTCGCTCAGACTCTGTTGATAGGTGCTGGTGGTCCCATCCGTATAGGTCACGGTGAACACCTGGTTCAACTGGCTGCCGTAAATCCCCGTCCCGAGCAGGCTCAGGGTGGTGAACTGGCCCGCCGGCAGGGTGATGGTGGTGCTCGATGCCGCGCTTGGCGCGCTCGCGCTGCCGAGTTCGAAAGTCTGACCCGCCCAGCTCAGCGAGGTGCCGAGCAGATTCGACGAGTAGGAATAGCCGGAGCCGCCGAGCCCGCCATTGCCGGTGCCATTGTTCGCAATGCCATATAGATTGTCGGCGGCGGCGAGGTTCACATCAGTGACCTGGCCGGTGCCGGTACCGGTACCGGTGACCGTGAGCGCCACCGAGGTCGATGCCGTCACCGTTCCGGACGTCCCGGTGATGGTCAACTTCGCGCCGCCGGTCGGGGTGCTGGAACCGACCGTCACGGAGAGTGTGCTGCCGCTGGTCGAACTGGCCGGGCTGAAGGTCGCACTCGCGCCGGTGGGCAGGCCCGCGACGGTGAAACCGACCGACCCGGTGAAGCCGCCCGCCGGGGTGACGGTGATCGCATCGCTGCCGCTGCCGCCCTGAGCCACCGACAGAGTGGCGGACGTCGGCGCGAGACTGAATGACGGCGCCGGCGTGACCGCGGTGGTCGACGCCAAATCGGCGCTGCAGGATTCGAACGGACCGGCTGCCAGCGCCGGATTCACGTAGATGTAGTCGAAGCTGGTGTTCGACGTCGAAATAACGCCGTAGACATTGATCGACACGCCGTCGACCGTGCCGCCGCCGCTGATCGTGCCGTCCGTGTTCACGGTATAGGTGCCCGTGTACGGGTTGTTGGCCACCTGGAATGCGCCGGCATTGTTGAACGGATCCGTTCCCGAGATCGCGCCATTGAGATACGTCGCGAGGTTCGTGTCGCTGTAGCCGCCGAGCGGGCCGATGCAATTCCCGGCGAACGTGCCGTTGAGGCTGCTGCTCGTGAAATTCAATCCGGTGGTATAGGTCGCGTACTGGGGTTTCAAGGTGATGGTCGCGACGGCGGTCGGATCCACTTCGATGCCGGACGCCTCGCCGGTGCCTTCGAGGGCCACAGTGAACACGGACGCTGGCGCCGTGCCGACAGTCATCGTCAGCGTGAAGGTGCAATCCGCATTGGCGACGAAGCTTCCCGTGACGGCGCTGGGGCCCGCGGCGGCGCCGAAGATGTTGCTGCCGGAGAAGGTGCCGACGCCGTCGAACTGCACGGCGCCGACCAAGTACTTCGCCGCCGGGGGACTCGCGGTGGAGCCGCCGGAGACGAGCATGCCGTACCAGCCATGCAGATTCGCCGCCGTGACGGAACAGGTCTGTGCCTGCACGCGGGGGGCGGCAACCGACAGGAGCAGCATGGCACCCGTGATGAATAGGCCGCGAACCGATGTCGATTTCATTGCCGGACTGCTCCTAAAAAAACGCAAACGAGCGAACCGAAGGCGTAATGCAATCATATTAGAGCGCGGATCCAGCCCCGGGGCTGCTAGTTAACTTAATTGGGCATCATGGGCCCGAAGCGGCATCGCGCGTTTCGCACGCTGGGACCGCGGTCTCAGCGGTAATAAGCATATGACAAGAGCGCATTTCCGCCTGCCAGACGCGCGTGACAATCTGCCGTCTCCGATGACATCCATCGATTGATTGCAAACATCCAGCGCTGACCGGAGATATGACTGTGAGCGATGACAAAAGAATGACCCCTTCTGCGGCGATGCCACCGGCCGCGGCCCCGCCACCGGCCGCGGCCTTGGTGCGACGCATGCCCGGCAGCCTCAGATCGGGTCTCGCGGCGGCCCTGTTCTGCACCGCCGCGCTGGGGCAGGCGCAAACCGCCGCGCCGGTACCGGCCGCCGACGACACCCTCACCTGGCACGGCATCCGCCTCTACGGCACGGTCGACATCGGCCTGCAATTTGAGGAGCATGGCGCGCCGTTCAGCGATTTCTACACTCCCGGCAGCACGAACATCGTGCAAAAGGACAGCCGCGAGTCGATTCTCGGGGCGACCAGCTCCAATATGGGGCAGTCCAAAATCGGCCTGCGAGGCCTCGAGCCGCTGGCCGCGGATTGGTCCGGTGTGTTCGCACTGGAGACTTACTTCAATCCGCAATCGGGTCAGCTCAGCGATTCGCTGAAATCACTGACGGTGAACAATGGCCTCACCGCGGGCCAGCAAAGCACCAACAACGACGGCGCCAGCGCCGGTCAGTTGCTGCAAATCGCCTACGTGGGCGTCAGCTCGCCGGCATTCGGCACGCTGACCTTCGGCCGCCAGGTGCAGCTCGTGGCGGACGGCATCAACCTCTACGATCCGAACCTGGCCGCCCCGGCCTATTCGCTGCTCGGCGCGTCCGGAGCCTATGCGGGGGCCGGCACCACCGAGGATAAGCGTCTGGATTCGATCTTGAAATACGCCCTGAGCCCCGCCAATGCGCTGCATCTCCAGGCCTTGTTCAAATTCAACAACTCCAATGGGTCCGCCGGCGGCACGGCATTCCAGGCAGACGTCGGCACCAGGATTCAGGGCCTGTCGGTGGATGCCTATTATTCGAAGATCCATGATGCCGTGTCGGCGTCCGCGCTCAGCGCGGCACAGGTGGCCGGATTGGCCAAGCTCGGCGACTCGCCGGGCAACTCCGTCTCGGCCACGATCTCCGACAACACCACGGTCGCCCTCATGGCGTCGTACCAGGCAGACCCGCTCCCGGTGAAATTCTATGCAGGCTACGAACACATCCAGTATGCGAATCCGGCGACCGACGTGGCGGCGGGCACCAGCGGACTGGGCGGCTACATCCTGGCCTATGTGAACAACGCGGCCTACGCCAACGACAAGAAGCTCGATGTGTATTGGGCCGGCGTGCGCTACAGCGTGCTGCCCCGTCTCGACCTCATAGCGGCCTACTATGGCTATCGGCAGAATGCCTACGGCAGCGGCGCCGAAGCGGGCTGCTCCACCGCGGCCTACGCGGTCTGCAGCGGAACCTTCCAGGCGTATTCGCTCGATGCCGACTATCGATTCACGAAGCGCTTCGACGCCTATGCCGGCTTGATGTACAGCAGCGTGTCGAACGGCCTGGCCAACGGCTATCTGTACGACACGACCAACATCAATCCGACCATTGGCGTGCGCTACAGCTATTGATCCCGGGACCACTTTTGACCCAAGGGGGAAGAAAAAATCATGTTAAGACCGACGATCACATGACATAACGCTTGCTTATTCACGCGTCTGCGGTAGTTGAACGCGACAGCGCCGTGCTAATCTCGATTCATAATTCGTTGGTGAGCATTGCTTCACGAAACACGACCTGGATTATGAGAACCAGAAGATTGACGCAAGGGATCTTGCGCCGCCGATGAGCGATCAGCCCGCGAAGCCCGATACGGCGATGATGCGCCGGCTCGCGATGACTGTCGTGGCCGGTGCGGCATCGCTGCTGTGCGCTGCGGCCGTCCAGGCGGGTCAGCTGCTGGTGGCGGCAGCGAACTCGCAGGGCGATGCGATCTATGAGCTGACGCGCGCCACGAGCGGCACCGCCCTCGTGAGCGGCACCTTGAACCTCAACACCGATGCGGCCAAGCACGGCAGCTTTGATTCTTTGGTGTGGGTGGCGAACGGCGCCGGGAGCCTGGATTTAATCGTGGCCGACGCGAGCAAACAGCAGATCGTGCGCTACGCGGGTCCGAACTACGGCGCCTCGACGACGATTTACAGCTGGTCGGGGCTCGGCCATGGCCCGGCGCAGCCCGACGGCCTGTCGGTGGATGCCGCGGGCAACCTCTATGTCATCTCCTCGAGCTGCGGCTTCGACAGCGTACCCTCGCTGTGGGTGCTGCCGGTCAATCCGGCTGGCGGATATGGATCGCCGGTGCTCATCGACCACAGCTTCGGCGGATTGCTGACGCTCAAGCTCGCCGAGACCGTGGTCGCGGGCGGCACCACCAATTTGTGGAACACGGGTGACCTCCTGGTGCTGGTCGGGGATACTTTCGATGCGCGCGTGATCGTGTACTCGCATCAGGCGATTGCCGGCGTGCTCGCCAATCCGGCCAAACCCTTGAGCGGTCCGACTTCGACCGCGGTGCAGTGGTACCAATTCCTCGAGAACCTTGCTGTGCCGATGGGCATGGATGTGTGGCCGGCGGACGCAAGCCACGGCGTGAGTCTGTTGTTTCCCACCATCGACGGGCGGATTCTGCGCTTCGAAACCAGCAACTCCGGCTTCATCACGCCGTTTGCGGGCGGCTTGGGGCCGGGGCTGCACAAGCTCAAGGTCGGCAGCCTCGCCAATGCGCCCTATGCCTTCGTGGCGCAATCGCAGGGCAACGGCGGCCGGATACTGGAGTTCGGTGCACCGCCGGCGAGCGGCGCCAACGCGGTGATTGCCAGCATCTCCAAAGGCGTGGACAACCCCGTCGGACTCGCGTTGACCAGTTCGGCGGGATCCGGCCAGGCGGCTTCCTGCGTGGCGCCGAACACCTGCGATTTTCTCGGCGGACTGCTCACCCATCAGATCTCAGGCCCCGGCGCGGCGAACGTCGGCGGCGTGGTGCTCGAGCAAAGCTGCGTGGTGCCGACCGATCCGCGGGTGAGTTTCCTGAGCGGGGTGTGGACCTGCAATGGCAGCGAGACCCTCGATGTGGCGACGCTGTGCCCCGGCTACCCGCACACCATCATCCCGGGTTCGATGTGCGGCCACTCCGGACCCACGGGCGCCGGCTTTGCGGTGGTCAAGGCGACCGCCGATGGCATCGATCCGGTGGACAACAACAGCTTCATCAAGACCCAGGCGAGCATCGCCACGCTCCTGCCGGGGCCGTTGAACCTGACCTGCCCGCAGGTGCCGGTGCTCGCCTGGGCGCCGCGCCCGGATCTGGTCGGGATCGAGGGCACCATTCCGGAGGACGCGCTCTCGCCGTTCTTCGTCGACATGACCGGCTTCTGCGATGACGGCGGCTCGAATCTGCGCGGTCTGTCGATGTATGCGCTCGGCATGGGGCTGAACAAGTCCGCAAGCGGTTTGCCGGGGGGCCTGCCGGCCTACGTGACCGCCAAGTACACCAATTTGCAGGCCACGGTGGGTGCGGCGGCGATCAACGCCACGGTGGCCACCACGCTGCAATCCTGCATCAGCACCAGCGAGGCGGATTTCAACAGCGGAGTGGGCGGCGCCGTCAACGGCTTCTCCTGCGCGGCCTATCAAGCTGCCGTCTGCGATGCCTATGTGCGCGCCAACACCGGCGGCGCTTTCTCGAGCAATCTGCATCCCGCAGGCGGCAATCCGAATCCGGCGGGCGATATCGACGGGCGCCTCGCGAACCTGTACCTGACCATCAACACGCGCGTTGCCGGCAACGCGCCGAACACCACCTGGCCGGCGAACAACATTCCCGCCTGCGTGACCCTGACGGCGCCGGCCACCGCGACGGCGGGTGCCGCCGCGACCTTGAGCTGGGTGGCCAACGGCGTGCCTGCCGGCTCCCTGTGCGCGCTGTCGAGCTCGGACGGGCATTTCAACAACCTGCCGGTGGCGCCCACCGCCACGGCCTCCACCGGGATTCTGACCACCGGCACCCACACCTATGATCTGACCTGCCCCGGTCCCGGCGCGAGCGGCATGGCGATGGCGAGCATCGTGGTGGCCGCGGCCATCCACGTGGCCGTGCCGAATGTGGTCGGCGACACCCAGGCGGCGGCGGGTACGGCGCTCACCACGGCCGGACTCGTGGCCGGTACCGTGACCAACGCCTCGAGCGCGACCGTGGCGGCGGGTAAGGTGATCAGCGAGAACCCGGTCGCCGGCACCAGCGTGCTCGCCGGCTCGGCGGTGGCGCTGGTGATCTCCACCGGCCCGGCGCAAGTGGCGGTGCCAAATGTGGTCGGCGACACCCAGGCGGCGGCGGGTACGGCGCTCACCACGGCCGGACTCGTGGCCGGTACCGTGACCAACGCCTCGAGCGCGACCGTGGCGGCGGGTAAGGTGATCAGCGAGAACCCGGTCGCCGGCACCAGCGTGCTCGCCGGCTCGGCGGTGGCGTTGGTGATCTCCACCGGTCCGCCGCCGCCCACCGTGCCGAACGTGGTCGCCGCCACTCAGGCATCGGCGACGTCAACCATACAATCCGTCCCCGGCCTCAAGGTGGGATCCATCACGGCCATGATCTCGACCGCCGTGCCCCCGGTGCCCGTGGGCGAGGTCATCAGCCAGAGCCCCGCGGCCGGCAGCACCTTCACCGGCACGCTGGCCAATCCCACGCCCGTGAACCTGGTGTTCAGCGGCGTGATCGTGCCGAATGTGGCCGGCGAGTATGCGCTGCCGCTCAACAGTTCAGGCACGCCTGAGAGCCAGATCATCGGTGCCGGGTTGACCTTGGGCACCCTCAAGGTCGAGGCCAGCGGCACCGTGCCGAACAATTTCGTCATCGACGAGAATCCGCCGGCGGGCAGCATCGTGGCGGGCGGCGCCACGGTGAATCTGGACGTCTCGGATGGCCCGACGGCGGCGATTGCGTCGTTCACCACGACCACGCCCACCGTCACGGTGGGTAATGCCGCCCTCTTGAACTGGAGCGCCACCGGCAACCAATGTGAAATCACGGTGAATGGTGTCGCGGGGCCCACAACGGGAACGACCGGTGCGTCCTACGTCGTCCCCCTGACCCTGGCCGGCAGCAACAGCCTCGGCCTGAGCTGCACGGGCGGCGGAGTGACCGTGACTACTCCCGCCGCGCAGCAGGTTTCGGTCAACGTCGTGGTGCCGAATCCCGTCAACAATCCGAGCGCAACGCTGTTCTCCAACGGCGTCCTCTACGTCGCCAATGCGGGCAGCGGCCAGGTGCTCGCCTATGCGTATGGCGCCGCGGGCAGCAATGGCCAGTTCACGCAGCTGCCGCTGCAGACCTTGAGCGCCGGCCTCGCCCAGCCGCAGGCGCTGGCGGCGGATAATGCCGGCAACATCTATGTGGCCGACGCGGGCAATGGATCGGGTGCGACCGTGGCTGTGTTCAATTCGTCGGGTCAGCCCGTCGGGACGCCCTTCTCCATACCGGAATACCCGACCGGTATCGCGGTCGATTCGAACGGCAATGTGTATGTGGCGGTCGAAACGGAAGGCTCGGCGCAGATAATGGTCTATTCGAGCCCGCTGGGGGGGTCGTCTTCGGAGCTGGCGGCCTGGTCTGGCGACAGCGCCAATAGCTTTTGCGGTACAGGTGCGCTGGCGGTGTCGGCGGACGGCAACAATCTCCTCGCGGGCTTGAATTACGGGGGTGGGTGCGACAGCAATGCGGTGATCGCCTATCCCTTCTCCGAGCTTACGGACTCGGATGCAATGCTGACGCCGGCGCTGGCCCCCTTCCCGGTGCCGGCGGCGCCCTCCGGCATCTCGGTGGACACCAGCGTGGGATCACCGAACTTCGGCGATATCTTTGCGTCGTACAACAATTACTCCGATGAGTCGGTGCAGATCGGGGTGGCGCAATTCGATGCGTCCGGCAATCCCATTGATCTGCAGCTGACCGCCGGAACGGGTACGCAAAGCCTGCCGAATCCGGGGCAGCAGACGGCCAGCGCCGTCACGGTGGTGGATTACACGAGTGCGGGCATGCCCCCGGCGCCGGACACGCTGTACTTGTTCGTGGCGGACTCGCAGAGCAGCACGCTGAACGTCTACCAAGCCTCGGGAGCTCCTGCCCAGCCAGAGGCGAGCACCCCGTACAACGCGCTGTACTCCTACACGCTGGAGCCCACCGTGACCTTCACGGCGACGTTCGACGGCCAGCCGGTCAACCCGGAGACGACCTACAGCAGCGGCGACAACATCGTCTACAGCTGGACCACGATGGGCGTGCCGAGTGGCAATGTCAGCGGAACGAGTATCAACGGCGGATTGCCATGCGCGCTCACCGACAATGCCGAGACGTCTTTCGCTTATCAACCCACGTCCGGCTCCACGTCGATAATGGTTCCGCCGGTGTTCCCGTACACGGTCACCATCTCCTGCCAGTACGAAACCAGCGACGGCAGCTCGACCATCACGCTCACGCCGCAGGCCTCGGTCTCGATCAACGAAGGCGGGTAGCGGGCCGGCGGGCCCGTGCGTCAGTTCACAATAGCGGCTTTTGGACGCCCGCAGCCCCTCATACCCATCAGACCCCGGTGTACAATTGCCGCCGGGCAGCAAGGGTTATGTCACATGAGGGGGGCGGATGGATAATCGCGAGGCATGGCGGGGACGGTACAGGAGACTCACCGCCCGGATGCTGGCATGGGCCGGGGGTCTGACGTTTGCCGGCGTCAGCGTGGCCGGGGCCGATCTGCAGCCCTACGTGGGGCTGGATGTGGAACACGATTCGAACCTTTTCGACGCGTCACACTATCTGTCGATATTTCCGCCGGGACAAAATCCCACACCGGGCGACACCTTCTACACCTACCTCGCCGGCGTCAAAGGGACCTATCTCTGGAGCCTGCAGCAATTCACCGCCACCATCGAGGGCCGGAGGGTCGATTACGAGCATTTCACCGACTTGAACCACAACGAGTACCTGATGACCGGCAGCCTGGCATGGAAGATCGGCACCCCGCTCAGCGGCACGGTCGATTACCGCCAGGAGGCGTTCATCATTCCGTTCGCCAACCTCGCCATCACCAGTCTGGAGATCGAGAAGCAGCAGACCACCGGGGGGACCGCCCGCCTGGTGTTCGCGAATGACTGGGCCTTGAACGGCGGATTTTCCATCCTGGAACAGCAGTATCCGCAGCCGAATCTGCCCGACCTGGGTCTGCATCAGACCACCACGCTGATCGGACTGCGATACCTGGGTCTCGGCGCCCTGGTCTACGGCATCAGCGGCCAGCACCTCGACGGCCGGTTCAGCGGCAATCCCGCCGACGCCAACTACAACCAGAACACCTACCAGTTCGACATGATCTACAACGTCAGCGATTTGACGGCATTCAACGCCTCCTTGGGCGAGACCACGCGCAGTCAGGCGGGCACCGCCGGGTCGGTCCATGATCCGTCCGGCGCCTTCGGCTACCGGCGCAAGCTGACCGGCAAGACCAGCATCAATCTGCAGTATTCGCGGGTGATCAACAATTACGTCGTCGACGGCGGCTCCGAACTCGATTCCATCATCAGCGCCGACGTGACCTGGCAGGCGACGCCGAAGCTGGGTGTGGATCTGATGCTCGGCTTGACGCACAGCGATTATCAGCAGGAGACGGTGCCGGGTTTGTTGACGGCGGTGGGCGGCAATCGAACCGACCGCTACACCACGGCCGCTTTGAATCTCGATTGGGAGCCGCTGCGATGGCTGTCGGTCAAGCCGTTCGTGAAATACCTCGACCGCAGCTCGACCGTGGATCAATTCACGTTCAGCGGGCTGGGCGAGGGCGTCAAGGTGCTCGCCACCTTCCACTGAGACGGTGCACCCCCACTCTGACGGCGCGCCGAACGGGCGAGCGGCACGCGGTTCACGCGCTCCAGGGACGTGGTTCGAGCGGCGCGAACGAGGTGGTCATCCGGTAGGTGTCGCTCCTTTGCGCGGCCCGTTGAATGGCCAGCACGATCTCATTGTTGTGCAGGCAGTAATCCGCCGGCAGCGCGGAGCGGCGGTGCTCGCGCAGGGCGATGGCCATTTCCGCCGGTCCGCGGCAGAATTCCATCCGATTGGTGGCCTTGCGCGGCAGCGGCAGGGCATCCGGCATTGCGGCAAGCCGAACCTTCTGCCGCCACGGCGAGATGATCATCTTGCGGCGGATGTTGAACATGCGCCTGATGAAGACCGGCGCCTTGTAATCCAGCGCGAATTGCACCTGCAGGATTCCACGATCGCCGAACAGCCGTAAATGCTGGTCCGCCGGCGCGATGTTGCTGCAGGTCAGGCGCGCCACCGCACCCGATACGAAGCGGATGCTCGCCACCGAGAAATCCGGCCCGGCGCCCGCCAGCGGAACATCCGTGCGCTTGTCGGGATACAGGCAGGAGGAGAACGCCGTGACGGACAATGCGGGCCCGAAAAACGCCGTGAGCCAGTTGACGTAATAGCCGGCGTGCTCCACGGTGCAGCCTGCCTCGAATTCGTGCTCGTACGGCCACTGACGGCCGGATTTGCTGTACCACTTGCGATACGGCATGAGATGCATGAAGCCGTAGTCCATCTCCGCGTAGGCGAGTTTGACCGGCCCGACGCGCTGCTCGCGCAGGGCTTTCCACAGCGATTGGGCGGTCTCGCCGAGAATACTGCAGGGCGCCGAGGCGATCTGAAGTCCCTTGGATTCGGCGAGCTCGACGAGCGCCTGCGCGTCGCTCATCTGCATGGCGAGCGGCATTTCACTGTACACGTGCTTGCCCGCCTCGAGGCAGGCCTTGGAGACCTCGTAATGGCTGGCGGGATCGGTCAGATTCAGAACCAGTTCGATGCCCGGATCTGCCAGCACCTCCTCCAGCGAGGCTCTGAGGCAGCTGAGGCCGTGACAGGCGACGAAGGCCGCGGCGCGGCCGGCGTCCCGATCGGTGGCGGCGACCAACTCGAGTGCCTTGTACAGGGGCAGGGACTGCATGTAGTAGTCCGCCACATATCCGCAACCGACGATGGCCACGCGCATCTCGTCAACTCCCTTGGTCTAGGTTCTTCCGCCGCCCCTGAACCAGTCGGCCGCGCTCTGCAAGCCGGCATCGAGGGGCATCCATTGCATGCCGAGAACCGTCTGCGCCTTCGCGACGTCGAGAATGATTTCGTGGGCGCACAATTTGAGCAGCCACGGCCGGATCGGCGGCGGCAACGCGGCGCTGCGCGCGCCTGCCAGCCGCGCGCCGATTTCCAGCAATTTGCACGCCGGGGCGACGATTCTGAGCTCCACGGCGAGTCGCCGCGCCGATATCCGCCGTAGCGGCACGGCGCGAAGCGCGCGGGCATACCGCTGAAAATACTCATTCCAGGTGGGCGGCGAGGGCATCGCGACGTTGAATGCCTGGCCCGCGGCCGGGGTGCGCAAGGCCAGCAGAACGGAGCGCGCGACATCGTCGACGTGAACGAGATTGCAGTAACCATCGCCGCGGGCGCCGAGGTCTCCGAGCCGGTGCGCCATCAGAAGTCGCGCGATGCGATCGCTCCACCAGGGGCTCTGCGGACCGTAGACGATGCCGGGCCGCAGGATCACGGCGGCCGGATAGGCGAGGGCGCGCACGTCGGCCGCGGCCTTGGCCTTGGAATATTCATCCAGATCCCCAAGCAGCGGCGCGGTCTCATCCACGCGGCCGACGGCGGATCCGTAGGCGGCCATGCTGCCGAGATGCACGATGCGAGGCGGCTGGTTCAGGCGCGAAGCCGCACCGAACACGGCATCCGCGTTCCTGCGGATGGTGTCCCCGTCGCCCGCCACGCAATTGACGATGCCGTCGATTCCTGAGAATGCCGCACCGAGGGAGGCCTCATCCGTGGCATCCACGACCACGGCATCGGCAGCGCCGCCCGTGCGGCGGCTCGCGGCCACCGCAGCCGCCCAATCGGATGCGCTGAGCGCTGCGACCACGCGGCGGCCGATGAATCCGGCCGCGCCCAAGACCAGAATGCGCTGTCGGGTGCTGATGGCTAGGCCCGTCCTTCCTTCAGATCATTCGCAAGCCGCAGCGCCAGGGCGATGAGGGTCAACGTCGGGTTCGCCTGGCTCGACGTCGGGAAGGTCGCCGCGCCGGCAAGGAACAGATTGTCGATGCCGTGCACGCGGCATCGGGCGTTCACCACGCTGCTGCGCGGGTCGGTGCCCATGCGTGCGGTGCCGAGGTGATGACCGCCGTAAGCGCCGTACCGGGTCATCTCCATCTCGAGCTGCGACGCGTCGTAATCCAGCCGCCCCACCTTGGTTTCGTTGATATCCCCGCTCAACAGCGCAATCGCGCGGCTCACGGTGTCCACGTCGCCGGACGTATAGCGCCAATCCACCTTCAGGCGCGGCATGCCGAGCGCGTCGCGATCGCCGGTCAGGGATACACGGCTCTGAGGGTTCGGCTGCTGTTCGGAGTGAAAATCCAGGCTGAACAGATTCGCCTTGGATTTGATGATGATGGAGGGAAATTTGCGCGCGGCGAGCGCACGCTGCGTGAACATGTGCCAGGCGAATGCGGCGGCGTCCAGCGGGCCCGAGGCGACGTTGCCCATGTGCCGGAACCAGGTCTGCAGGTCCGCACTCTCGCCGCCGTGCAGGCGCTTGCCGTATTCGTAGGGGATGATCAGCTTGGCGAGAAACAGCAGCGACAGGATTGCATTGCGATGCGCCGGGTCGGTGATGCGCGGATGATGCAGCCGCACGATGAAATTGCCGATCCCGGATGCGCGCTGCACCTCCGGCCGCAGCGCGAGGCGGCGCCGCACATAGATGCCGTCGTCCGTCATGTCATAGCCGTGCCAGACGTCATCGAGCGGCCGGTCGATCTTGAGCGCACCGACGGTGCCCGCAATGTGGCACATGTAGTACCGGCCGAGCACATCGTGCGGGTTGCCGATGCCCTGGGCGTGCACGTCGCGGTTGGCGAGCAGCAGCCGCGCATTCTCCAGGCCGCCCGCGGCCAGCACGTAGCGCGACGCGCGCACCGACAGGCTCCGTCCCTTGAGCGAACGGACGCTGAGTGAATCGAGATGCGTGCCCGCCGCGTTCAGGTGCAGACCCGTCACGTTGGCGTGCAGAACGACCCGGATATTCGAGGCCGCCCGCAGCTTGTGACCATAGCGCGTGCCGAAATCCGTGGGGCAGCTGAAACGCTCGAGGGTGTTGCTGGTGTAGTGTGCGGGGGACCAGCCGGCGATCATCGGCCGCGAGGGCCGGTCGAATGCCTCCTCGGCCGTATACGCGAACGCCCCCGCTTCGACCAGCCTGTTGGCCTTCGGGTAGAACGGGGACAGCTCCTCGATCCCGAACGGCCAGCCGCTGTGCGGCACATAGTCGCGGGCCTCGAAGTCGATGGGGTCGAACGGCATGCAGCGGCCGCCCCAGATGGTGGTGGTTCCGCCGAAGCGGCGCTGGCGGTAGCGATCCGGCGGGCTGTGCAGCTGCTCGTTCTGCACCGTTCCCTGGTAAAGCGCCTGGGCGTCAGGCTCGGCGCCCAGACCCCCGGACTCCAGCAGCAGCACGTCGATCCCGGAATCGATGAGCTCGAGCGCCATGGCGATGCCGGCGGCGCCGGCGCCGACGATGCATACATCGGACTGCAGCACGTGTCCGTCGGAGAAATCGGTGACGTCCAGGATCATGCGTGGATTATGTCAGAGCGGCGGCCGGGGCGACCTTGACCTGGTTCGCGTTACGGTTTTGCGGTCTGCGCACCCGCTGCCGGCGTGGTGGAGTCGCGCTCCCGCAGGGCGAGAAAGATGATGCCGGCGAGGTTGCATGTCTCGCCCGTCAGCACGCCGCACAGGGCACCGGTGACACCCATCCGAAGCATGGCCAGATAGCTCACCAGCAGCGATATCAGTGCGCTGGCGGCCGTCAGGCTGGACAGGGCCCGCAGCCGGCCGCGGGCGACGACGAAATTCACCATCTGGTCGCGGAACACGACCACGATGAAAACCGCCGACCAAAGAATGAGCAGCACGTCGCGCTGCGCGAAACTCTTCTTGAGGACGACCGTGAATATCCAGTCGCGCAGCAGCCAGACCACGAAGAAGTAGCACAGGGAAAACAGCGCCAGGGCCGAGGAGAACAGCACCATCCGGCGCAGCACCTTGGTGGGGCTGTGCTTCTGCAGCCAGCCCGAGGCGGTCGGCAGTATCATGGTGCCGATGCCCGTCGAGACCAGATTGACGGGCATCATCAGCAGCCGGGTGGCCGCAATGGCCGCGACGGCCGCGACGTCGAGCGTTCCGGCCACCAGGTAATTGTATCCCTGGCTGAAGGCCCAGTGGGTCGCCGCGCCGGCGAGCGACCAGCCGCCGACATGCGCAATGGCGCGGAACACTCCGGGTGCGCCCTGCGGATTCCACGCCTCGTGGCGCCACAGCACCCGGGAGGAAATGGTGCCGGCGACGAGTGCCGCGAGGGCGAGTCCGAGCACCGCGGTTGCCGCAGGCCAGGGCGAGAGGGTGGCGAGCATCACGCCGGCGCACAGCATCACGACGTACAGAGAATCGGACTTGAGCACGTCGAACGGCCGCCGGTAGGCGAGCAGCACGAGACGGAAGAACTCGCGGTACAGCGTGCACAGCGACGCCGCGATCGCGGCGAGCACCACCAGAATCATACGGCCCGTCAGCAGCCCGCTGCCCCAGAGCACCGCGGCGGCGAGAATCAGGGTAACCGCCAGAATGGGCAGGATGCGGCGCTGCTCCCGATACAGGCCGCCGATCAGATCGGAGCGTCCGGCGCGGTCCGCCTGCGACATGCGGCTGACCATCGGCGGCTGGATGTAGGCCCCCTGCATCAGGGTGATCAATGCCAGTGCGTTCGTCACCAGCACGTAGCTGCCGTATTCGACGTCGTTGGTGCGCCGGATGAGCACCAGGCCGACGAACAGATTGGCGGCCGACAGCAGGCCCTGCATGATGATGGCGCTGCTGAACAGGCGGACGAACGCCGCGCCACGGCCCAAACCGGGCCCCACTAGGACTTCTCGCGATCGGTGCGGACCCATTCGCCGGCTTTGCCGCGGCGGAGCATCAGCATGATTTTCCAGATCAGGAACCCCGGAGCCCGCCCCAGGTCGAGCAGCCCCTGCGCACCGACCCCGCTGAGCTGCCAGCCGCGCATCACGTACAGCACCAAGCTCGCGGTGCAAGCGAGCGCGATCCACAGCCAGTACTGCAGGGAGTGGTTCCAGTGCGCGGCCAGAGCCGCCGCCAGCACGAACAGCACGACGTTGAGCGCCACATACGACAGCGGCAGCACCAGCAGGTCGAGCGCCAGATCGAGGCAGATTCGGGAGCGCTGGCGTACCGCCGCCGCCAGCAGCGGCAGGCTCTTGGATCGGATCAGCTGAAAGCGGCCGTCCTCCCATCGCTGGCGCTGCTTTCCGGCGGCCTGCTCGCCGGAGACCATGTCCGCATCCGAGTGCGCCTCGTCCGCATATTCGACGCGGCAGCCGGCCAATCCGAGGTCGATGCCGTATTCCAGATCCTCGGTGAGCGAAAACGCCCGGTACGGCACGCGCAGCAGCATCTGATGGGTGAGGCACCAGCCGTTGCCGCGGATGCCGCACGACACGCGCAGCCGCTCGCGCGCGCGCGAGCGCACGATATGGACGGCCGCCTTGGCGATGGTGATCAGGCGCGTGCGCCACGAGGTCATGGGATTGAGCACGCCGTAATGCGCCTGCACGGCCTGCGCACCCTTCTCGATGCGTGCGGCGAAGGCCTCCAGCAGATTCGCGGACACCTCGGCATCCGCATCGATGACGACGACCGCGTCGGACCAGCCCTTTTCGCGGCTCTTGCGGAACGCGAAGTCGAGCGCGTAGCCCTTGCCGCGCTGCTCGAGGTTGAAGCGCTCGATCACCTCGGCGCCGGCGGCGCGCGCCACCGCGGCCGTGGCGTCGGTGCAATTGTCGGCGACCACCATCACATTGAACCGGTCGGCGGGCCAGTCGACACGGCGGGCGCTGGTCACGGAACGCTGGATGATCGACACCTCGTTGTGCGCCGGAATGATCACATCGAAGCGCAGGCTGCGCGAGGATCCCGCCGGTGGCCTGAGCTTCGCGGACAGCAGCGTCGCCAGCAGCAGATAGGCGCAGGCGCCCACGGCGGGCACAGCCAACACCACGAGGATCGCGATCCAGGCTGCGGTCATCGGATGCTACGCATATTCGCTGTAACGCCAGCCCCAGAAGATGGACAGCTTGCCGAGATTGGCGGAGGCCTTGACCAGCCACTTCGCCGCATGCTGGCGGCCGAGCGGCCAGGACAGCGCGGCGAGCGACAAGGCCACGGCGAGCTGCGCCAGTGCGCGTGCAATCAGACTCAGGCGTCCGCTGGCGCTGATCGGGCCGTAACGGCCGGACACCGTCTTGCGGGCGAACTCCTGTCCACCGCTCACCGCACGCTGCAGCAGCCAGCGCAGCGACAACCGGGCCGGCTCGACCGGCTCGATCACCACGGCCTCGTCGCACCACACGATGCGCGCCCCCTTGTGCACCAGGCGGATCAGCAGATCGGCGTCCTCGCCCGTCGTCAGCCCGTAGCCGACGTCGAACGGCCCCGGCTCGGCGCGCAGCCGCTCGCCGCGCAGCAGCACGTTGCCAAAGCGCATCCGGTTCAAGGGCACGACCTCGCCGGTCGACAGGCGCGGGAAATCGTAGAAGCGGCCGCGGCGGATCCAGGCGGGCGCATCGCCCGGCACCTCCGGCACCACCGGACCGAGCACACCGTCCGCGCCGTGCGCCGCGGCGGCCTCGGCCAGCTGCCGCAGCCACGGCGGCGGCGCGCGTTCGTCGTCATCGATGAAGGCGATCCACTCGCCGCTGCACAGCTCCACCGTGCGGTTGCGCGTCAGGGCGATGTTGCGCTCCGGCTGAATCGCATAATGAATGGGGAAGGATGTGCCCGCTTCCAGCCTGGACTGCACGACGGCGCGTGCACTGCCGGCGGCATCATTGTCGACCACGATGACTTCCGCGGGCCGGCATTGCTGCTGAAGGAGGTCGTCGAGCAGTGAACGAAGCCGTTCGGGCCGACGGTAGGTCGCGATGCAAATGCTGAATTGCATGAGCGATCGGCGCTCGTTATTCAAAAATAACTGATCACGGCGCCGAGGATCTGCGCGCGCGTGGTCGCCAGTCTTCGCAGCATTTCCTTGGTGTCCTTGTAGGAGGTCTTCTCCGCGCGGGTGACAACCAGAACCCGGCCGGTGAGGGTGGCCACGGCCAGCGCGTCGGCGTATTGCGTGACCGGCGGCGTGTCGATGACCACGAACTCGTTGTTGTTGCGCCAATCCGTCAACAACCGCTCGAAGCGTCCGCTCGACAGCAATTCCAGGGGATTGGTGGGCACGATGCCCGCGGTCAGCAGCGACATCTGCGGAAAGCCGTCGACCCGGTACTGATGGGGTCTTTCGCCGCGCATCAACGCATCGCCGAGACCGCGTTCATTGCCGGCCGGAAACAGGATGTGTTGTTGCGGGCGCCGCAGGTCCGCATCGACCAGGATGGTGCGGCGGCCGAGCTGCGCAAATGCGATCGCGAGCTCGGCCGACAGCTGCGAGCGGCCCTCGCCGCTCGAGGGGCTGACCAGACAGATGACGTTGGCGCGGCCCGCCTCATTGCGCAGCAGCAGCTCGGTGCGCAGGGCGCGGATCGCCTCGTCGCGCGAATTGTAGGAATCGCGCGCCAGCAGCAGCTGCGGACCCGGTCGGACCGAGTCCCCCAAGGGCACCACGAATTGGCTCTTCTGGTTCTCCGACAGCCGGCGGATCGCGGACTCCACCAGACCGGCCTTGTCGTCGGAATTCGAGTTCTTCAACCAGGCGCGGGTGGCCTCGACATCCTCCTGCGTGACGAATCCGAGCTCGAGCGCGCTTTCGGCGAACGACATCGTGGAATTGCGCATGGACTCGGCGATGGTCTCGAGCGCCGCCGGCGAGAGGCGGCATTGCGAGACCAGCGCCGCCCGCAATTCGGTGTCGTTGTGTTGAACTTCCTTATTCATGGCTTCGGCGTTCACACGGCACCCGACAGCGACGGGATCTCACTGAGCTCGACCAGAACCGGAATGGCGAAGGCGCGCTCCAGATCGTCGGCGCAGCGCACGCGCCGCTGGAAGAACAGCTCATAGAGCGTGGGCAGCACGAGCCCGAGGCCTAGACCGCCGACGATGCTCATCAGGAAGATGGCGACCTTGTTGGGTTTGGCGGCCTTGAGCGGGGGCACCGCGCGACTGACGAAGGTGACGTTGGTGGTGTGGCCGCCGGCGGCAAACATGATCTCGTCGTAGCCGTCCAATGCACGCTTGTACACCGATTGCGCCGATTCGAGCTCCACGACGTACTTGGCGCCTTCATCCTGCAGACGACGCATGTTCAGCACCTTCTGGCGCTGCTCCTCGACCGCACCCTTCAGCTTGGCCTCGAGCTGACGCAGCGAACTCAAGTCCGAGTTGGCGCTGGAGGCATAGCTCTGCATTTCGATGGCGAGGGATTTTCTGGTCGCCGCGATCTGTGATTTCAGTTCGATGACCTTCGGGTGCTGCGGCCCGAGGGTGGTGCTCAATTGAGCCAGCTGCGATTCGAGCGAGGCCAGATTCGCCTTCAGGGTGTTGACCGTGCCGGAGGACATGTAGCCGTTGTTGACCGACTGGTCCGCCACCGCCTTGACCTCCGCGGCGCGACGCTGACTCTGGGTGTCCTGGTAGCGCTGCTCCATGGTGGCGAGCAGCGCCGCTTCGACATCGTTCTGATTGCTGTTTTGCGCCGTGAAATCCGTGGTGACGCCCGTACGCTGGCGGAACGCGGTGACCTGTTCCTGGGCGGCGCTCACCTTGGCCTTGAGTTCAGCCAGCTCCTGCGAGTAGCGCATCGCCCGTTCGGTGGCCGGCCCGGATTGGCGGCGCAGCTCCTGATCGGCATAGATTTCCGACACCGTATTGGCGATTTGCGCGGCCTTGACCGGATCGCGCGCCGACGCGGTCACGTTGAGCAACTGGCTGCCGAGCGCACCTTGCTCGATGACCAGGTTGTCGGCCAAGCCATCCTTGACATAATCCGGCAACGCATTGGGTTCGCCGTTGAAGCCGGCCAGATAGTCCTTGTCCTGGGTGAGCTTCAACTTCTGGATGACCGGCATCAGCACTTCGGAGCTCTTCATGAGCTGCACGCGGGTCGACATGTAATTGGCGAGCAGCGCATCGTTGGTGTCCCGGCCCGCCAGCGGATTGGTGATCTCGGTGTTGACCATCAACGTGGCGGTGGCCGTATAGGTCTTGTGCAGCAGGAACTTCACCGCGAGCGCGGTCGGCAGCACCACGGCCAGCATGATGATCAGGGTGAGCCGGCGATGCGCCCAGACCATGGCATAGATCTGCTGCAAGGACAGCCCCAGGGGCTCTTCACGCTGCGGTGCGGATTCGTATTCCACCGATTCGGTCGGGACCGCCACCGACAGGACCGGCAAATTGCGTTGATATCTCAAAAGATGCTCTCTTTGACGCGAATCACATCGTTCGGCTGGACCAGATCCGACAGCTTGGACTTCACGACGTGCTCCACGCCGTTGGGATCCTTGCGTTTGACTTCAAATCGATTGCGGCTGCCGCGCACCGTCACGCCGCCCGCCCGGGCAATGGCCTGCACGATGGTCATGCCGGGCTCGATGCGGTACATGTTCGGCTGGGCCACCTCGCCGAAAATATAGAATTGCGGGGCCCGCGGCACGAATATCGAATCGCCGCCCTGCAGCGATTGGGTGGGCATGGCGCTGGTGCCGTCGCCCAAGCCCTTCAGACTGATCGGGTACCGGTTGATCTTGCCGTCCGCATCCGGCCGTAGCAAAAAAACAACATCCGAACTGGTCTCTCGGGCGCCACCCGCCAGGGCCAGCAGGTCGAAGATGGTGGTATTCGAATCAATCGGATAACGCCCCGGCGTACCCACTTCGCCCAACACCGAGACCTTTTGGTTGCGGGATTGCGTGATGGTGATGGTGACGTGCGGGTCGATCAGGTATTTACCGTCGGCCAGCGCCTTTTCGGTGGCCCGCGCGGCAGCCGCCGGCGTCAGCCCATTGACCTGGACATTACCCACCAGCGGCACCGCGATGGTGCCATCCTCGGCCACATCCAGCGTCGAGGTCATGTCCGGCTGCCCGAACACCTGCAGCGACACGCTGTCGCCGGGACCCAACTGCGGCAAGCGGCGCACAGCCGCGGCGGGCTGCTGGGCATCGGCCGGCTTGGCGGCCGCGGCGGGCAGTGGCTGCTGCGCCGCAGCCACTGCCTGATGGCCCTGTGTCAACGAGGCAAGCGCCAATACCATCATGCAGCAGCTGGGCAGCCAGTTCGATCGCCGGAACAACACGCTCCTATCCTCCGTAGTCATTGATTCCATTGTGCCCGCTCCGCGTTTAACCAAGCGAGACCCACTCGACATAGTACTATCTCAGTCCCCCGGATTTGGCCAATTTTAATATTGGGGCCGGCCGTGCTCACGGCAAAATTTCCGGCGAGGGGATGGGAATGATGAATCGGCAGCCCCAATCGCGCACATGCGCCATCTGCTCGGTGATCTCGGCGCGCAAATTCCACGGCAGGATGAAGATATAGTCCGGTTTGGTGACGCGGATCCGGGCCGGATCGTGGATGGGAATATGCGTCCCGGGCGTGAACTTGCCCTGCTTGTAGGGATTGCGATCCACGGTGTAGTCGAGAAAATCCGTGCGAATGCCGCAGTAATTGAGCAGCGTATTGCCCTTGCCCGGAGCGCCATAGCCGACGATCTGATTGCCCGCCCGCTTCAAGTCGATGAGAAAGGCCAGGATGTTGCGCTTGGTCTGCCTGACCTGTTCGTCGAACCGGCGGTAGGTGTCGATTCTGTCGAAGCCCAGTGCCAGCTCGCGCGCGAGCAGTTCGCCGACCCGCGCGCCCCGCGGCTTGGAGGCATCCTCGGCGTGCCGCGCATAAATCCTGATCGAGCCGCCGTGGGTCGGCAGTTCCTCCACGTCGAACAGCACCAAGCCGTGCGCGGTGAACACCTTGTCGGCCGTCATGAGGGAGAAGTAGCTGAAGTGCTCGTGGTAAATGGTGTCGAATTGATTGTGCTCCATGAGCCGCAGCAGATGCGGAAATTCCATGGTGATGACCCCGTCCGGCTTGAGCAGGATCTTCATGCCGGCGACGAAATCGTTCAAATCCGGCACATGCGCCAGAACGTTGTTGCCGAGCACCAGGTCGGCGCGGCCGTATTGCGCGACGATGCGGGTCGCGTTGCTGCGTCCGTGGAAGGACACATCGCAACGGACGCCGCGCTCGCGCGCCACCTTGGCGATGTTGGCCGCCGGCTCGATGCCGAGCACCGGGACGCCGCCGCCGGTGAAGTGCTGCAACAGATAGCCGTCGTTGCTGGCGATCTCCACCACCAGGCTGTGCGCGCCGATCCGGAACCGCTCGCACATCGCCGCGGCATAGCGCCGCGCATGCTCTACCCAGCTGTCGGCGTAGGACGAGAAGTAGGCGTACTCGCTGAAGATCTCCGCCGGCGCGGCGAACTCCTCTAGCTGCACCAGGAAACACGCATGACAGACCCGGGCGTGCAGCGGAAAGAACGGTTCCATCGCGTTCAGCCGCTGCGGTTCGACCAGGGTATTGCAGAACGGCGACATGCCAAGATCGACGAACGTGGTCGCGATCCGCGTGCCGCAGAATCGGCAGGCCGGCGCGGCCTGCGGTGTTTCGAGCCTGACATTCATTTTGCCAACCAGTTCTCAGTGCCGGAATACCGAATATGTAAAGTATAAGAGGCCGTGAATGAAAGGGAATCCATTGGGGCAATTTATGGTCAATAATAGAACTCCGGTGGCGCCGCTCGGATCGATTTCGCATCAACATCCCTCGGCGATGGCCGGGTCCCGGTGTATCGGAGCCAAGATGTTGATCTCGGTCACATTATCGAGAAATGCCCGGTATTCGAACCTCGCGTGCGTCGTGAAATCTAGTAAGGTACAAACAGATCAAGTTCATCGTGCAAAAGGACAACAAATCCATGCAGACGGCTACTTCAGACTCCGCGATCCGCAAGATCCAGGGGGCATTTACGGGCGGCCATGACGCATTCCGCATCCGTCAGGTGCTCCAGAATCACGGACGCCTCAGCACCAGCGCATTCGAGCTGGCGGAGGACGCCGATCTGTACGAAGCGGGCATGAGCTCGCTCGCCAGCGTCAACGTCATGCTCGCGCTCGAGGGCGAATTCAACATCG
>Ga0302320_10003514_pt1 | contig 36354 bp, 25 predicted proteins | sample Bog_T0_3_FD_202130 | JGI IMG/M metagenome (GOLD analysis project Ga0302320, IMG submission 202130) | Peat permafrost microbial communities from Stordalen Mire near Abisko, Sweden - Bog_T0_3 | ecosystem: Environmental > Terrestrial > Soil > Wetlands > Peat | place: Sweden: Abisko, Stordalen Mire...
GTCTGGTACCTGGGTGCCGGGATTGGGGACGGAAGCGTTCCGGTCCCGGCGCTTACAGTTTTTTGTTCCAAATCTCGTTTTCGATCATAGATGAATCAAGTTCGTAAACTTTTTCTTAGCGTATTGAATTGCCGGCATCCGATTACCGTTTGCCGGAAATCCCGATTACCCACGACGCTGCTTGTCGATATTTTTTGTTCATCTTTTCTTCGAGATTGGTTGCTTTTTCTGAAGGGATTTCCCCTCATTTTTCGTTATGGGCAACAAAATGTGGATTGGAATTTCATCCGCTGAATACTTCCAAGCCGAGGTTCCACTGCGACAAAGTACAAAATCGCGTTCAACTATCGATAAAACATAGGATTAACGAACTCGATTTGAGTCGTTTAGTATTTACTAAATAGTAATAAAGTAACCACTTTTCATTACTATTAACTGCTGGAGAGCGACTGAAATCGCTTCCAACCCTCCTCAACAACAGGCATAATTGGCTTGCCGCAAGAATTTAGATGACTTGGTTGAGTCAATTTTTTGTGGGGAATGCTGACCATCTTCTTTTCCGGATTGAGCAGCACAGGTATCCCAGGCGACCCAGGTTCTGAATCCGCATTTCGCCTCGTGCGAAGAGCATGACATTGGATTGCACATTGGCAGTTACCCCGAGGTTTGGCGTTGGAACGGATGCATCAACCCTTCACAGACGCGCCACGCTCCGCAGAGGCAAGCCCCGACAACGGGCGTGGAGAACAGGCAATCCACTTCGCCGGCTTCCGTCTTGAAGCCGATGGTTCGCTTTTCAGCGGAAGCGGCCACATTCACCTTCCTCCAAGGGAATTGGCAGCGCTTCGCCTGCTACTGGCCAACGCCGGCCAGATCATAACTCCCGCGCAGCTCAAACAAGCTCTCTGGGGCGATGTACATGTGACTGCAGACTCCGTGCCAAAGTGCCTTTCGTCGTTGCGTGCCCGCCTGCAACCGGCTGACTGCATTCAGACCATTTACAAGCGCGGATACCGGCTCATTGCCGAGGTGCATCAACGTCATTCTTCTCAAGTTGAATCTATTCCGAGGCTGGCGATCACTCCCTTTCGGACGGACGCAGGTGTCGCCGAACATCTGGGTACAGCGATTGCTGAGGAAACAATCGTCCGGCTCAGCAACTCCCTCAGGCCACCCGCCTCGATACTGGCGCGCGACTCGGTCTTCACATTGTCGATGCGCGGACAAACTGCCCAGCAGATAGGCCAGGTTCTGCGCGCCGACCTGGTGTTGGCTGGAACGTTGCGCGCCCTCACTTCCCATTTCCGCCTTCGCGTGGAGATGATTCGCGTCTCAGATGGCATTCAGATCTGGGTTGAAGACCTGCTTGTCGAAAAAGACAAGCTAGCTGATCTCGAATCGAACCTTGCAGCGCGTCTCGAATTTCGTCTGCAGACATTGCCATTGGGTTCCGTGCAAATCGGTTTACAGACCCCTCGGCCAACATTTCAGCCTTCAGAGCGCGGCAGCGAATCGTGGGTTTCAATCCGCTCACGTTCTGACTCGATCTCGATCTCCGCCGAGGCGGCAGAGCGACCTCAGGGAGTTGACGAATCCCAGCGTCGCGAGGCCTACGATAAATTCCTCCGCGGGCACCATGAGTGGCAAACGCACGAACGTCACCGCATGCAGGACGGATTGCAATTCCTCACACGCGCCACTGAATTGGATCCATCCCTGATGGCCGCAAAAGTCGACCTGGTACGCCTGTGCGTTACCCAGGCAGCTTACGGCTTTATGACGCCGACGGTTGCCGCGGAAATTGTGCACCGGACGGTGGAATCGATCCCGGAACTCGTCGTTCGCGGCAAGGCGATGCTGCCTTCACTCGGGTCGGTCAGTTTTCATATCGACCGCAATCTTCAAGCGGCCAATTGGGCATTCTCAAACTCAGCGGATCTACCGCACGACCCTTGGGTGACACGGGCGCGCTCAATGTTTGCGCTCAGCCGCCAAGACTTTCGAGAGGCCATTGAGCTGCTCGAAGGAGCGATTGCCGAGGACCCTTTTGCGCCTTGGCTTCCTTCCCGCCTGGCTTGGGCGCTTCACCTCTCGGGCCAGGCCAGTGAGAGCCTGAAAATGATTCGCCATGCCATGAACCTCTTCCCCGGGCATGACAGTGTAGCTATTTATGGCTCAATGATTCTCCCGTTCAACGGAGATGTGGAAGGGGGATTGCGCCTCGCGGAGGCAATTACGGCGCACCAACCATATTTCGATCAGGCTGCCGCGCTGCACGCCTATACGCTGGCCTGTGCGGGACGAGAACAGGAAGCCATTGCCATCATCGAGCGCTTGCAATGGATGAGCCGGCAGCGCTTTGTTTCCAGCTCATTCAATCCCGCCGTTTATGTTGCACTGGGAAACAACGAAGCTGCGCTGGCGGAACTCCGCAACGCTGACCAGTCGCGATGTCCGTGGTTCTTCCAGATGGTCGCAGACCCGCGCCTGAAACCGCTGCACGGTCATCCGGAATTTAAAGAACTACAATCGATCCTGCCTGCCATGGAAACCGCCTTTCGAAGCAAGAATGCGCTTGATAACTGAGGCTTCGGAAATGCACCGTGCTGAAAGTTCTGAGCATCACGCGCTGAACTATCGGGCGAATTCTGCATTGAAATACCCGGCGCTAAAAGACCATGAAGAGCCTTGCCCAGCGTCTTTGTCCTAGCCAAACCTGGTTCGGGCCCGACGTTTGCTCGTCCGATGTTTGGATGATCGAATCGTAGATCATCAGCGGCTTGCCTACCACGTCGCGGGAGGGAACAAAACCCCAACAACGACTGTCGAGAGAGTTCTCCCGGTTATCACCGAGGACGAAATACTCTCCTGGCGGTACAACGATTTCCCCGTTGACAACATACTGTAAAAGCATCTCGTGACCTTCCGCGCAACCTGGGAGAACTTCTTCATTTGGGAAGTCATCCGGGTAGAATTTTTGATCGCCTGCTTGGTGGACTGCATACTTTTCGTCGAGCGCAGCTCCGTTCAGGATCACTTCATTCCGCGAGATGCGGAAGTGATCGCCCGGGACAGCGATGACTCGCTTTATGAGAACACTGGCGCGATCCCCCGGAGACAAGAAGAGCACCATTTTGCCTCTGTCGGGAGCCTTCAGCGGAAACATCAAGGCCAGAATGCGGTCGCCTGGAAGCAGCGTGCTTTCCATTGATACGCTTGGAATCTCGAACGTCTGAACAAACATGAATGGAGCGACAGTGAATGCTGCGGCAATTATCCAAGGAAGTGCTTTCCCTCTGACTGCTCCGGAAGCGGCCAACGAGCGGCCAGACGACAGGTAGAAAATTCCGAGCAGCACCGAAAATATAACCGAAACAATAATCTGTGGTGCCCGCCCGCTCCAGGATCCGGGTCTGAAAAGGATTATCGGCACATCCAAAAGCTGCGCCAAGATGAACGCTGCGAATCCATAGGCGCTCCAGACTCGCCGGCGCAGGATACCGATGCCTGCACACACAGGAACAATCGCTAACGGGATAATGAGAACGGGCCCCAACACCCCCTCAAGAATGATGATGCCCGCGAGCACGAATGCGACGATGGACGCAGTTAGAGGCAATTTTCCCAATGTTGGCATTGTCGGACCATTATATGTTTAGGTCCAATGGAACTGCACGGAAAGTCGCCCCTGAACCGGACCTATTGCTTGAAGTTCCTCGGGGTTACAAATGAATACAGAGAGTCTAATCAACTCCCTGACGGCACATCCCCTCTGCGCTCAATTTTCTCGTACTAAATCGATAAATCTAGCCAAGTATCGCTTTCACCTTGTAGAGTTCCTAGTGGCTGCCCGTCACACTTCCCGCACCCCGCCGATTTTCTAGCGGCTCCTGCTGGATTCATAGCAACAGGCACAGCTTATCTGGCTGCGCGACCGCTTGCGCGCCGTATTCGGAGGAATCTCTCAATGTCGTCTCGCACCATGCTCACGCTCTTGCTCTCGTCCGGCCTTTTCGCCTTCAGCACTGTAGCCGCTCCCGCCGAACAGGCAGCTTACCTTGATACCAAACTCCCTGCAGCGGAGCGGGCTCACGACCTGGTGGGCCGTATGACACTCGACGAGAAGGTGACCCAGCTTGAAGACTGGGGTACCGCAATCCCTCGGCTCGGGATTCCTGACTATCAGACCTGGAATGAATCTCTGCACGGCATTGCGCGCGCCGGCTACGCAACTGTATTTCCGCAGGCAATAGGCATGGCTGCGACATGGGATCCATCCATCGTTCACGCCATGGGCAACGTCATCTCCACGGAGGCGCGGGCAAAGTACAACGAGGCGCAGCGGCAGGGGAATCATCGCATCTTTTATGGACTAACCTTCTGGTCGCCCAACATCAACATCTTTCGCGATCCCCGCTGGGGACGCGGCCAGGAGACTTACGGCGAAGATCCGTTCCTGACCGGCAAGCTGGGCGTGGCCTTCATCCACGGAGTGCAGGGTGAAGACCTGGATCATCTGCGCGCCGTTGCTACCAGCAAGCACTTCGCCGTTCATTCCGGCCCGGAGAGCCTGCGCCACGGCTTCAACGTCGATCCATCGGCGCACGACCTGGAAGAGACTTATCTGCCTGCTTTCCGCACTACAGTTATGGACGGGCACGTGCAATCCGTGATGTGCGCTTATAACTCCATCGACGAGTTCCCTGCCTGCACCAACAAGATGCTGCTCAAGGATCATCTCCGCGATGCGTGGGGATTCAAGGGCTTTGTCGTTTCCGACTGCGGCGCAATTGTCGATGTGAACCAGGGGCACAAGAAGACTCCGGATGTGACCCACTCCGCAGCTCTTGCGTTACAGGCTGGAACGGATCTTTCATGCAGCATCTGGACACCCGGGTTCAACACGCTGGCAGACGCCGTTCATAAGGGTCTGGTTACAGAAGATCTGGTTACAAAGGCCGCTGAGCGCCTCTATACCGCGCGCTTCCAACTTGGACTTTTCGATCCGCAGGGCTCTAATCCGCTGGACCATATACCGTTCAACAGCGCCGCCTCGCCGGCCAACCGCCAGACCTCGTTGAAAGCCGCTGAAGAAAGCATCGTTCTACTCAAGAACTCGGGCGTTCTTCCCTTGAAGTCATCGCCCGGCCATATCGCCGTGATTGGTCCCACCGCGGACTTGCTGCCTTCCATCCTCGGAAACTACGTTGGCACGCCGCTGGCTCCGGTCACGCCGCTTGATGGAATGTATCGCCAGTTTCGCACTTCGCCGATTCTCTATGCGCAAGGCTCGACGCTGGCGGCTGGCGTTGGCGTTCCCGTTCCTCGCACCGCGTTTGGCCTTAACAAGGGCCTCAAGACTGAGTTCTTCGCATCGACCGACTGTACCGGGCGCCCTGTTGCAACCAGCACGGAGCCCGCAGTGCAAACTGACTGGGAGAATGCGCGCCCGGTGCCGCAGGTTGAGACAACCAACTACTCCGTTCGCTGGTCGGGATCGCTCACCGTCCCCGCTGCGGGGCACTACGTATTCTCGCTCGAATCGGGCGACAGCTTTCCCTATTCGCCAGCCGAGACCTACCGCCTGCTGATCGATGGCAAAGTAGTCTCCGAAGGCAGTCTTCGCAAGGGTGGAGACTTGTCCTCGATGGGCAACTTCAAAGCAGCTCCTGGAGCCTCACCCACCGCTCCGCCAGTTATGCAATTCCCTAATGTGCCTTCGATCCCTTACGACTTTACAGACACAAACGCTCATAATTTTCTGCTGGAGTATTCTCACTCGGGAGACCAGGCGGGCGGCGGGCTCACGCTCAAATGGGAAGCTCCCGCGCAGGCGTTGCTTGACGAAGCTGTCTCCCAAGCCAAGCAAGCGGATGTCGTCGTAGCGTTCGTTGGCCTTTCTCCGCAGCTTGAAGGCGAAGAGATGAATATCAAGATTGACGGCTTCGCTGGTGGCGACCGGACCAGCCTCGATCTACCTGCTCCTCAGCAGAAGCTTCTTGAAGCTCTGTCGGCAACGGGAAAGCCTCTGGTCGTGGTTCTCCAGAGCGGCAGTGCGGTAGCGTTGAACTGGGCCAATGAACATGCAAATGCAATTCTTGAAGCCTGGTACCCCGGCGTGGACGGAGGCAACGCGATTGCCCGCACACTGGCTGGCCTGAACAATCCAGCCGGCCGTCTCCCGGTCACGTTTTACGCTTCGCTTGAAGGGCTGCCGGATTTCACCGATTACAACTTCAAGACTGCTTCAGGCGGCCGCACTTATCGCTATTACCCCGGCAAGCCATTGTGGGGATTTGGCTACGGGCTCAGCTATTCCAAATTCACCTACGGCCCAATCAAGCTTTCGGCCGACACAGTGAAAGCCGGCGAGCCGATTACTGCGACGGTGCCTGTCACCAACTCCACCACGACGTCGGGCGATGAGGTCGTCGAAGCTTATCTCACGACACCACAAAAGGGCGGTCCTATCTATTCGCTCGTTGGCTTTGAGCGCGTCACCGTTCCCGCCGGTCAAAGCAAGGATGTCAAAATCACCATCGATCCCCGGTCTCTGTCCAGCGTTGACGATCAGGGGAATCGGTCGATTCTTGAGGGCAAATACGCTATCGCCGTGGCTGGCGCACAGCCGAAGGAGACCGAGGCCAAAGCCGAAGCCGCATTCAACGTAAGCGGCTCACTTGCATTGCCTAAATAGGCACCAAAAAACTGCGGGCGGACTTCGATGAAGTCGGCCCGCGGAACCCATTTTTTATGCAAGTTTCCATCAGGGGCTAAAGCCCACGTTGGTATTTCAGAGATTATGTTCGGGCTAAGGCCCGTACCCTTCAACGTTTTGACTTTTCCGTAAGCTGTGAAGTCGTGCTGACACTTGCTGCCTCTTCCGTTGAGTTTTCGCGGCCCTTCAATCGAACACCTGCATCGTATTAGTCTTTGGGGTAAGCTGCCCTCAGGCGCTCTTCACGAAGCAGCAACTGATCCTGCTGCTGCATCCGCTTCCGCTCGGCACGTTCAAGCATTTCTTCTTGTTCCAGCCGCTTCCGCTCCAAACGGTCCGGCTGATTGCGATCGTAGCTGACTACGCGGAATTGCCCGACTACCGCGCAGAGCAGAGCCCCGACCATGATGAGGGCTCCGAGCGCCGTCAGCGCCAGACCGCCGATCGCCGCCGGTCCCGCAGTAGAGATCGACATGTTCAGGTTGGCCGCCGCAAACGGATAGGCGGCATTAAATCCAGCTGTGCCGTGGCCGTATGTAAAGATAATGGTCAACCCTGCTGCCAGGAACAACACAGCTAGAATCAGTGGGCCGTCGGATTTCATAGATGTCACCTCTCGTCAGATTTGCGCCACGCATGCGACGCCGGAATGATTGAGCCCTTGTCGGGGTCCCATCGCCTTAATGAGATGCAATCTCGGGCTGGAAAGAAGCCCGGTGCAAAAACCTTCCCCTCAGTGACTAGCGTCACAAGGAGACGCAACCCAATTCCTGAATAATCTTGGTGGTTGGATAGACCCTCTGCTTTTCAGGTGGTGTTTATCCCCAGACCCTTTTTGTTCCACCAGCGTGGAGGCACGTTGCTTTTAGGCATTCTCAAAGAAACCGCGCCCGGCGAAACGCGTGTTGCCCTCCTTCCGGAGAGTCTCAAATCTCTTCTCGCGCAGGGAATCGCAATCTCTGTCGAGTCGGGCGCGGGTGTCACGGCCGGTGCATCCGACGAGGCCTACGCTGAGGCCGGCGCAGCAATTACGACGGATCGTGAATCTCTTCTGCGTACCGCTGATCTTCTACCACTGGTTAATGCTCCTGGCACTGCGGATCAGAGCAGCATCAAGCCCGGCGCTGTCGTTCTTGGATTTCTGAAACCGCTCGACGCACCCCAGGCCCTGGCGGCTGCCATCGCTGGTTCAGCCATACTGTTCAGCATGGAACTGATCCCACGCATCAGCCGTGCCCAGTCGATGGATGCGCTGTCTTCGATGGCAACCGTGGCTGGCTATAAGGCCGTGATTGTCGCCGCCGATCGGCTTCCGCGCCTCTTTCCGATGCTTATGACCGCTGCCGGAACCATCCCACCGGCGCGCGTCTTCGTCATCGGAGCGGGCGTAGCCGGCCTGCAAGCCATCGCTACAGCACGTCGTCTTGGCGCAGTCGTCGAGGCCTATGATGTTCGCGCTGCTGCTGGTGAGCAGGTTCGCTCGCTGGGCGCGAAATTCCTTGATGTGGACCTTGGCGGCATCAGTGCCGAAGGAGGTGGAGGTTATGCAGCTGAACTCACTGAGGAGGCCCTGGATCGCGGCCGCGACCTGATTACCCGCACCGCTGCTCACTCCGATGTAATTATTACGACTGCCCAGGTCCCTGGCCGTCGAGCCCCGCGCCTTATCCGCCGCGCAGCCATTGAGGCTATGCGTCGCGGCTCCGTCCTTGTCGATTTAGCTGCCCCTGCCGGAGGAAACTGCGAGCTGACCCAACCGGGAGTCGAACAGAACATCAACGGCGTCGTTCTTCTTGCACCGCTCAACCTGCCTGCGGAAGTTCCGGTGCATGCAAGTCAGCTTTATGCGCGCAACATTCTCAATTTCCTCGCCCTCATCGTGAAAAAAGGCGAACTAACCGTCGATCTGGCCGACGAAGTTTTAGCGGGCGCATGCGTCGCCCAGAATGGAAGGCCAGTTAACCCTAAGGTTGCCAAGTTGCTGGAAGCAGCAATCCAGCCAGCTAGCTCAGCCAACTCTGCTGCAGAGAAAAAATGAACCCCGCCGCACTCATCGCTTCCGTTTACGTCTTCGCGCTGGCCGCGTTTCTAGGCTACCAGGTGATCAGTCGCGTGCCTCCCCTGCTGCACACGCCGCTGATGTCCGCAACGAACGCGATTTCCGGCATCTCGCTGATTGGCTCGCTGGTGCTGGCTGGAGCGGTGCATTATCCACTTGGCGCGCATATTCTCGGCTTCGTCGCAGTCACGACGGCAACCATCAACGTGGTGGGCGGATTCGGCATTACCGACCGGATGCTAAAGATGTTCGGCAAGCGGAAACCGGATGCCAAATCCGATGCGAAGCAGGGGGCAGCAAAGTGAGCCTGACCTCCTACTTCATGGAAGCCACTTATCTGGTTGCGTCCATTCTCTTCATCCTTTCGCTGAAGATGATGTCGCACCCGGAGACGGCGCGTCGCGGCATGTTTCTTGCGGAAGGCGGGATGTTTGCCGCTATTGTCGGCACGCTGGTTGGCGCTCACATTGTTACGTGGGTATGGATCATCGCCGGTCTCACCGTTGGGTCAATCATTGGCGCGTGGATGGCGGTATCCGTTCCCATGACAGCCATGCCGCAGCGGACCGCTCTTTCTCATGCATTTGGCGCACTGGCAGCGGCTCTGGTCGGTATCGGCGAATTCGTTGTGAAAGCTTCAGAGATGGGCGCAATCACTCGCGGCGCGCTCGGCTTTGAAGTCATGCTGGGTGCGCTCACCACCACTGGATCACTGATTGCCGCCGGAAAATTACAGGGCGTCATCGCAGGCAAGCCTGTTCAGTTTCGCGGACAGAACGCGATCAACCTCATCATTGCCCTCGCTATGATTTCCAGCTTCATCGTCTTCTGGATTCACCCGGAAATGGTGGCTGCTTTTTACATCATGCTTGGCCTGGCCTTCGTCTTCGGCGTCATGCTGGTCATTCCCATCGGCTCGGCGGATATGCCTGTCGTTATGTCCCTGCTCAATTCGTATGCGGGCCTGGCGGCCGCAGCAACAGGCTTCGTTCTCGGCAACAACGTGCTCATCATCGCCGGAACATTGGACGGTTTCTCCGGCTTCATTCTTTCCGTGCTGATGTGCAAGGCCATGAACCGGTCCATTACCAACGTCCTGTTCGGCGGATTCGGTGCGGTCATCGCCGAGGCCGGCACTGCCAACGCCGGCGGAGTGATGCGCGAAATCTCGCTTGATGATGCAGCCATGCAACTGGCATTCGCCAATCGGGTAGTCTTCGTGCCTGGCTACGGCCTGGCGACTGCCCAGGCCCAGCACGCATGCCGAGAACTGGGCGAGTTGCTTGAGGGTCGTGGCGTGACCGTCAAATATGCGATTCATCCGGTTGCGGGGCGCATGCCGGGCCACATGAATGTACTGCTGGCTGAAGCTAACGTGCCCTATTCATCTCTCTATGAAATGGAGCAGATCAATCCTGAGTTTCCATCGACAGATGTGGCGGTGGTTATTGGCGCCAACGACGTAGTCAACCCCGATGCCCGGGACAATCCGAACTCGATCATTGCCGGAATGCCTATTCTCGAAGTGGATCGCGCCAAGAGCGTCATCGTACTGAAGCGCGGACAGGGACGCGGTTTTAGCGGACTCGAGAACCCGCTGTTTTTCAAGCCCTGCACCACCATGCTCTATGGCGACGCCAAATCCTCGCTCAGCCATCTGGCCCAGGCCGTCCAGCATGTTTAGAGTTTCCTAAGACTGCACCGGCCATCACTAAATTTCCGGCAGGCTAATGCTGAATTAGAATTCGCCGATGAAGCAAGTGTGAGAAAACAAATATACAACCAATCCTTGAGCGAAGAATTAACAGAATTTGATTACGAGTTGCTGCGTAGTCTTCAAATCAGCCCTCCAGCGCGCTTAAAAGGCCGCATTCTCAATCGGCTCTCCGGCATCGACGTTAAGAACTATCTAAGCACTCCTTACGCCTGGATCGGTCTGGCTCTGTTCTCGAGCGGGGCGATCATGCTCTGGTTCTGGTCGAGTTTTTTGATTCAGAAGCTGGATTTCTGATTTGCGATGGCGTCGTCGAACGCGTTCAGTCAAAACAGAGAAATCGCCGTTAAAAGTGCCGCCTCTATGATTGAATGACTTTGGAGGCAACCATGTCGATTGAATCCCCTGAAGATCTGGCTGGAATGGAGTTGGCAGGAAAGGTCACGCGCGCCGTGATTGAAGCCATGAAAGCGGCTGTCGGGCCAGGAGTGAGCACACATGAACTCGATGAGGTCGGCGCGGAAGTGATGAAAGCCTTGGGCGCACGATCAGCACCGAAGGTGGTCTACGGCTTTCCTGGTCACAGCTGCATCAGTGTGAACGACGAGATCGTGCATGGAGTTCCCGGCAATCGCAAATTGGTCAACGGCGACCTGGTCAAGCTCGACGTGACCGTCGAAGTGGGCGGATACATGGCTGACGCCTGCGAGACTGTGGGGGTGGGCTCCATCAACAAACAGAGCAAGCGACTCATGGAATGCGCAATGCAAGCCTTTATGGCAGGCCTTTCCGCAGTACGCCCCGGCTCGCACGCGTTCGACATCGGCAGAGAAGTCTACAAAGCAGTCAGTGCAGCGGGATACCACGTCGTGAATGGTCTATGCGGACATGGGATCGGAAGAACGATCCATGAGCGGCCCACGATTCCCAACGAATTTGACCGGCGCTGTTCCGACCTGCTCACGGAAGGGTTGATATTCACGATCGAGCCTCTGATTGCAGTTGGAACTTCGCGAACGACTGTGCTTAAAGATGGCTGGACCGTTCGTACCCGGGACCGCTCGCTCGCCGCGCACCATGAGCACACCGTGCTAGTGACAAGAGACGGCGCTCGGCTGCTGACCGCATGATTGCCTGAATAGGTTCTGGACTCTGCGCACAAAAAATGGGCGGCAAAGGTATTAGCCTTTGCCGCCGCCCGTCCCTGGGTTGTCTTGAGGTTACTGCAATATTGCATTTGGTTCTAAACCTGTTCACTTCACAAGCTGCCTACTGCAACAGCTTGGTAACTTCCTGCTGCACGGTGTTCGCCTGCGCCAGCGCCGCAATGCCTGTCTGGCTCAAGATCTCATACTTCGACATGTTCGAAGTAGCCGATGCATAATCGGTCGCCTGGACCGCATTCTGCGCGGACACTACATTCTCCTGCTGGGTGCTCATCACCTCGCTGATTGCGTCCAAGGTGTTGATCTGCCCGCCGACGTAGCCGTCGAGGGCCGCAGCCGAGCTGATGGCTGCGTTTATATCCGTCAGAGCCGTTTCGGAGTCCGACTGCGATGTCAGGTCGGTGTTGCTCAGGTTCACTCCGGCTTCGTCTGAATAACTGAGCGTCGCTGTTCCACCTGTGCCGTTTGTGTCTACGGTCATGCCGTTCAGGGCGGTCCCGCCTCCTGTGCTAGAGTCGGTCACCGATCCTGTAATCCCAACGTTGTAATACTCAGAGTAGTCCGCATTTGCCGTGATGACCACCGGGTCCGCCGCAGCAACGTCAACAGGCGAGCCGGCGAAAGTCATGGCCGAGTTCGCAGAAGTAAATGTGATCGCGGTTCCCGCCGTATTGAGCTTGGCAGTCACCCCGAAAGAGCCGTTGTTGATGTACGCGTCGAGTTGGGCGATGGTGGCCGTGGACCCCGCTGCACCGAGCGTAATGGTGTTCTGGCCAATCTGCATCGTACCGCTGAGGGCGTCGCTGGCTGCAGCTACAGTAAATGTGCCCACTTGGGAGTAGTACGCAGTATTGGTGGTGGGCATGCTCGAAAGGGCGGTACTCACCGTTGAAATGGGCGTGGTGTCGGTCAGGGTTGCGCCTACCATGGTCGGAACGCCCAAATCTCCACCTGTAGCGGCAAAAGTCATCGAGGTTCCGGCGGCGTTGAGAGTGGCCGTAATCCCGTACGCTATATCCGTTACATTGATCGTATGCAGAAGGTTAGTCAGCGTATCGGTAGTGCCCGCCGTGCCGAGAGTGATGGAGTAGGGGGTGTGGGCGGCATTGCCCTCGACACCGGACAATGTGCCTGTCAGAACATCAAGTTTGGTGGCGACCGACAGCGTACCTGCCAGGGCGGCCAGAGTTGGAGCTGAGTTTGTAATCGCGCCAGTGGTATCGGTTATCGAGGTACCGGAAACCGTCACGGCGGAATTGTCCGACGTGAGCGTCATGGTCTTTCCACTGCTGCTGACGGAAGCCGTCACGCCGTAGGCGTCTGTGTTGATGCTCGCCGCCAGGTTGGCGAGTGTGTCGGTGGAATTTGCTGTGCCCAGCGTAACGGTGTGGGTTTTGCCGTCAGATCCTACGATCGTGAGGGATCCTGCCAGGGCGTCGGCCACGGTGTTTACCGAAAGAGCGCCAACCACTCCTGCGCCATTGGTTCCCGTCCCGAGGCCTGTTCCCGAAATCTCGATTCCGGTATCGCTGCTGGTACCGGCAGTCGTGCCATTGGCAGCCAGAGCCGAACTCACAGCCGCTGTTCCTGCCTGCAGCGCAGTTGAAAACGTCGCATTCAAACCCAACCCTGCGTTATTGATGGCGCTGATCATGCCCTGCGCGGTGTTCGCGTATATTGTCCCTGCGCCCACCGTGATGGCGGCTGTCGCGGTTACGGATGAGCCTCCTGACCCTTTGGTCAGATAGCTCACGTTGATGGTGGTCGCGGTGCCGCTCAAGCTGTCGCTTACAGACCCATTTGTGCCATCTTTCGACAGATCGATGAACACGTTATTCGCGCCGTTGCTGTAAGCAATTGCACCGTCCGAATCGCCTACGTTGGACGATGAAAGCGGACGAATGTAGATATCGTCGAGCGATGAGCCGGCGGTCGAGGAATCGCCGGTATAGATAGCGATCGTATTTCCGGCAAAAACCTGCTCCTGGTTGTAGGTTGTCGTCGAACCAATGTTGTTGACTTCTGCAAGAATTGACTGGTATTCCTGGTTCGCGGCTGCTTCCTGCGTGCTGTTCAGCGTGCCGTTTGACGCTTCGGTGGCCAGTGTCACGGCGCGGTCCAGCAGGTTGGTCACCTGCGAGAGCGCCCCGTCGGCCACGTCGAGCAGGCCCACGCCTTCCGTTGCGTTGGTTCCCGACTGCGTCAGGGCCGTTGAATTGGCTTCAAGCCCATTCACCAGCGAGAGGCCGGCTGCGTCGTCGGCTCCGGAGTTGATCTTCGACCCGGACGATAGCTGCTGCAACACCGTTTGCAAGCTGTTGTTGGTGTTGTTCAGGTTGTTCTCTGCGTAGATCGCCGAGAGATTATTCAAGACTCCGAGGGCCATGAAGGTAACTCCTTTTCAGGATGCTCAGTTGCCTCGCCCGCGGAGTTTCTTTCGTTCCGCCAGGCCCTCCGAATATCCCGGAGAGGCGTTTCTGCATCCACCCACTTCATCGGAATACCCCGGGATAACTTTAGTCACTATTTTTAGGAGGCTTAAACGCTCACTTTGTCTCACTCTTGCGCAACTTGTCCAGCTTTGATTCACATGGTGTTTCGATCCGCTCCACTCGCTGTGCCAGTTCGCCTCAGTCGATGTTCCATTGCACTCCACGTCTCTGACCCGATACGATGCGGCCGATGCCCCGTTTTGCCTTGGTGCCCAGCGCTTCGACCAAAAAAATCGGCGGCAAGAGGGTCGCCCCTTGCCGCCACCGGTATTGACTTCAACCGTATTTGCTCTCTGCCTTTTAAACCAGTTTTCAAAACCCAGCGCTACAAAAGTCTGGCTACCGCAAAGCTCCAGCACCCTCATGAGGCGAAGCGGAACCTGGGCCATCATCAATCATGTTCTGCGGACCCGCCGGTGGGGCACCACCCTGTCCGTCTGCGGGCGGAGGAGCCATTCCATGGCGGTTCTGGGCTCCCGGCCTCCAGTTGCCGCGTCCTGGGGCACCTTGTTCGCGGGCAGCCTGACGCTCGGCGCGGTCAGCTTGCATAGTCTTCCATTGTTCGGGGGTTAGTTTGCTGCGAATCGCCAGCAGGAACCGCGCATTTGCCTTCTCCAGTTCCGCGCGAGCCTGGGCTACCTTGTCAATCTGTGCCAGAATCTGGCTTTCGTTGGGCTGGTCCTCTTTCATCATTGGTTCCAGTTCCAGTTCGGACTTCTCCAGGGTTCCCCGCAGATCTACCAGCGTCTCACGATGCTGTTGCAGCGTATCATCCATCGCCTTGCGCTGCGCATCGGTCAACTTCAACCGCTCCGCAACCTTGGGATCGTTCCACCAGCGCCCGTGCTCGCCCTGCCCCGCCATCGCCCGTTCAAACGGAGGCCGATGATCTCCAAAACCCATTCCCGGCCCACCCGGGCCACCTGACCCAGGACCTCCTGGCGCGGGTGCCTGTGCAAACGCTGTTCCGGCAAGCAAAACGCCGGTAATCGCCATCCCCAGTTTCATAGTTAAACTACCCTTCATTGATGTCACCTTCCCCCAGAAACTGAGGGCCTCATTTGAAATTCTGCTGCTCTATGCCTGTTTTTCTTGCTTTCTGACTGCTTACTTGATTTCGTCTTCGGCCATTTGAGCCAGCGGCTCCATGGCGCTGGGAACCTGGCGCGACACGGCGCTGTCCACGCCGGCCAGTAAATCCTCATCTGTAATCTTGGCTTGCTCCTGCAACTGAAGCTGCCGCATCTGCTCCGCCGCCCGCTGCTGGGCAGCAATCCGCGCCAATTCCGCGCGATGATTCCGCTCCAATAATCCACCGCTCACGCTTCCGGCCACTAGCACGCATCCCAGCGCCCAACCCGCCGCCAGGCGCCAGCTCCGCACCCGGACCTCGCGCTTCACGGTACGCGGACGGGTATAGGCCGCGTCGCTCCATGCATGAACGCTGCTCTTGAAATTCTTTAGTGCTTGAGCAAATTCTGCGTCATCCTCAAATTTGTTCATCATCGCCTGCCCCCAAGTTCCAACCGTACCCTGGCCACTGCTCGCGAAAGGTGTGCCTTCACAGTCCCCTCGCTCAGCCCTGTTGCTGCCGCAATCTCGCTCAATTCCTGCTCTTCCACATAGCGGAGCAGAAATACCGTCCGCTGCCGTTCGCTCAATCCCTTTACCGCCGACCAGACCTGCTTCACACGCTCCCGCGCCAGCAACTGCTGCTCCACTGAGCTTTCCCCACTGGGCAGCCATTCGCTGGCCTCGTCCAAGTCTACGGAGTTGGTCCGCGTGGTCCGCCAGAACTGCATGCGCCGGTTGCGCCAGTGGTCTTTCTGCAAGTTGATCGCGATCCGCATCAGCCAGGTCATCGCGCTCGACTCGCCCCTGAAGCTGCCCCAATTCCGGTGCGCCTTCAGGAAACACTCCTGGGTCAGCGTTTCCGCCAGGTCCACGTCGCGCGTAGACGAGAGGAGGAAACGAAAGATCTGCGGCCGGTGCCTCTCGACTACACGCGCAAACTCCTGCGCAGCAGCGTCGTCTGCTGTTGTCATGGCCATCGCGTCGATTGCGGTGCCGGCTGCCATCACCCATGTAGACGCCCGCACCGTGTCCGAGTTTACAACCCGGACCACAATTCTCGCGCATTCCTGAATTGGAACAAAATAATCGCCCGGATGCCGGGCTATCCCCAATCTGGAAGTGGACTATTTCAGTTTGATAATTGATGGCGAAGCAGACAGCTGAACCAATGGGGCACGTCGACGAAGATCGGCGGGCATTCCTCCGTGCAGGAAGCTGAAGTTTGGCACCCCCCGATTGTTCCGCCAAGGCTTCGTGAAGGCACGCAGATGAATCCGGCCCTACCAGCGGCAAACAAATTTGTACCAATTTCCGTTAGCGGGGTTGAACACCCACCACCAGTCCTTGTGGTAGTGAAACGAGCTGTAGTATATCTCCCCAGTTGCTCCCGTAATGAGCCTCTCGGATCCAAGATTCAACTCCCATCCGCGACTGGAAGATAGCACACCCCACTCCGTGTAATAGATCGTACCATCCTTGACGTCGCGAATCGGAAGCCATTGGCCCTTGTACTTTCCACCGTCATGAAAATGCACTCTGTTGTTCACATCCATCGGCAGCGCTTCACCGGAGATCAGGCGCTGCAGCGCTGCCTTCAGGTCGCGGCTTGGAAAGGTCTTGTCTTCAAACCCACCATCGGTCCCTTTGATGTTGTATTTGACCTGTGCCTTGATGACGTATCTATTGCATTTCAAGATCGCCGTCGCCGTGCGTTTCACAATGATCCGGGCTGCGTCCTGTTTGCCTACCACGGAATCGAAGTCGCCGCCACCGCACAGCGAATTGGCGCAAGCTTCATCGGCCCGGCCAATCGTGCCCAGGCTCCAGCCCGCAAAGTCTTGCTTGGTCCGTTGAACCGTGCCGCAAGCCTTGCAGGAAATATAAGTGTGTGCCATGTTTTCTACCTCGCAGGGGAATCCCGCCATTTAAAGCCGGGGATGCATCGGTATCGGAGATCGGCGGGGCAGATCTTTATTCTGCGTTGCCGGCTCGGGCCAAGTATAGACATCATCTGCCGCCAGGTAAACTCAAAAAACTTTCTTAGTCAGGAAACCCGAACTTTAACCATTTTCGCGGCCCAGAAACCTCAACTCCCAGCCTGTAGTCCCCATCCCCGTCTGCTCGGCGACTGCGCGTAGAACCAGAGTTTCCGGCTGATCCGGGTATTCGGCTGGGAAGCATGGCACCAACGTTGCCGCGATCGGCACAGTGAACGGTCTCTTCGGCTGCTTTTCGGTCGCAAGCGCCTTCTCTTTCCCGCGCTCCAGCTTGTTGCTCACAGTCATTTCATTGAAGTAGGCCGCGTTGTCGGCAGCCGCAGCGCCGAGCAGCCACGGGCCGTAGAAGTATGCCACCCGATTTTCGCTTGTCGCCAACTGCCGCAGGCCCATTTCATATTTCAGCTCGATCACGTCGCCTGCTGCCCATATTTTTTCGAGGCCGACATACCCATCGCCAGCCGGATATTGCCGCGCGTTGCTCTTGACATGGATATCAGTCGTCTCCGCCCATTGCGGCTTGCGGATGAAGAGCGAAACCGGCGCGGTGGCCGCCGACGTAATGGTAATCTTCACCGTTCCGTTCTCACCCAGCGAAGACTGGGCCATAGCCGACAGTGACTCGGTCAGAATCCGCCCATCCATCGGCAAGTCGTACCAAAGCCCGTCTTTTGCAGCGCGAAAAACGCTGTCATGAATATCCGGAAACACACGCAATCCATGCAGGGTGCAACACCACCAGGCCCGCGCTGCCCCGTTTCCCGGCAGGCCCGTTTCCGAATAGAGCCGATGTCCAAAATCTCCGGTCGAGAACTGATTAAAGGCGAGTTCATTGAACACTGCGCGCTCACTAGTCTCCAGATACTTTTGCTTACCGGTAGCCTTCCATAACGCAAGGTTCAGCCTGACCCAATCCGCCTCCGCGCAGCCCTCGGTGCGGTGATTATTAGGGCTCCATCCTTCTGGAACACCTCCTGTAATCAGCGCATCCTTCGACGCGGCCACATCTTCCCAAGCGGTCTCACACTGGCTCAAAAACTGCGCATCCCCTGTCGCTTTGTAGAGGTCCATCAACCCGCGCAGGCTGGTCAGATAGCCATGCACGTGGTCGCCGGGCCGGCGCTCAATCACTGCTGCAATTTGTGCTGCAAGTTTCTTGTACCGCTCGTCCTTCGTAGCGATATAAAGGTTGGCGAGGCCCTCCGTCTGCTGCATCCAGCAGATGTAGCTCGACGCAAAATGCTGCGCTCCAAACGCGGCGCGAATCTCTTTCGACAGCATCAGCGGGCCAATCCTGACCAGCCAGTCGCCGAGCCGCTTGCACGCAGCCAGGACCGGAGCCGTCGGTTTCAGCCGGTAATATTCCAGCAAGCCGACCAGCAGCCGCCCATTGCCCCACAACAGCGCCAGATCCAGGTCCGTCGGCTTGTCGTAATGGAATGTGCTCCCGAAATATCCATCCGACTTTTGCAGTGCAATGACCTTCTCCACCAGCCCATCGAGGCCAGCAAAAGGAGTGCTATAGACCCGTGCAGCGGTAGCCAGCCCGCCAATGTACCGCCCCGACAAGTCTCCGCTGTACTCCGTAAAACGCCGCACCGCCTCAGGCCGCACATCCGCCAGCAAGAAGTCCTCGGAGTAGGCCGGCGATTGTCCATCCAGCACGCGGCGCAATGTCAGTTCATACCGCTCGCCTGATTCTCCATGACACGACGTGGACATCGACCCGGCGACACTCTCCGCCGCACCGGTTCCCGCCCATGCGACTGACGCTCCGCCAATCAGTGGAATCAGCGCGGCGGTTTTCACAAAATGACGGCGATCCATCCGGAGCCTCCAAACACGCAGAAGAAGCGTGCCTCATTCTAATTCGCCGCCTCCCTCACGGTCTCTCGCGAAGCGACGCTCTGAAAGCCCCATCACAACTTGTTCTTGCTCAATCGCGGACTCACACCGTAAGATGGCCTTCCTTGCTGAATTCTTCCCCAAACCAAAAATCGTCTCAACCGCCCATCGGTTGCTGATTTTCAACGCCGCCGAAGCTGTAGCCGCCGCACCTCAATGACCCGGAGGAAACATGGTTCCATTGTGTTGGAATTTCTGCGGTGCCTGCATCCGCTATAAGTTTTCCATCCCTGTGCTTTTCGCACTTTGCGCGGCAACTCTTGCCGGGGCGCAAGACATTCCCATTGGAGCTACCTATATCTGCTCCGGCGAACACATCTATGTGGAAAGCTGCAACATTCGCGACCTGTCGGACAACGCTACCTGCATGGTCGCGCATCCCGATAAGCTGCTGGCCAACGGCATGAACTCCTACACAAATGTGAGCCGCGGGGCGCTCAAGAAGCTGCTCCCGACCTGCACACAGCCCAGTGCCAAGCAACTCGCCGCCGCACAGGCATTTCAGAAGAAGCAGCAGGACATCTACAACACCAACGTCCAGAAATCCGAAGATCAGCTTAAAGCAGCCACCCAGCCGGTCCAATACGGACAGCCGGAGAAGCCCGTCTCTGCGGAGGACCGAGCCATCCGTCGCTGCGTTACATCGGGCCGCCTGCCTGCCTCTTGCACGGGGAATGCGCTGCTGGGCGCTTTCAGTTCGATGCTTTCGCAAGTCCTGCCCGATGCCGACAAGAAACCTGTGCCCGGCCCCACCATGGCAGGTGTCTTCGAGGGGCCAGGTAAATGGCGGCTCGACTTCATTGATGGTGGAGTCCTCGTCAACTGCTCTTTCCTTTCGCCGAACCAGGAGAGCTATACCCTGGACTTCAAAAGCAGCCGGGCGACACTGACCATCAACACCACTCCCAGACCCCTTGTCCTGACTCTTCATCCAGACAGCACTATCACCGGCCCAGGCCCAGTTACCATCAACGGAGTCGTCGCCAGCGGATACGTCAGCGGAGCCGCTGGCACCGGCGCCACTCAGAAAGACCAATACGGCAATCTTTACGATGCGATGGGGAATCGCGTCCAAGGCAACGAAAACGCCGGCCACACTGTGTTTGCGCCTAAAACAGCTACTTGCCCGGCCCTCAATCTTTCCTCAAAGGGGGCCAGCGTCGGAGCGCAGACGATGCAGACCGATCTGCTGAAAACGATGTTTGGCGGAGAGAAAGGTCCGCCCACCCCGCCCGGCATTCGCATGCATGGCATCTACGCGGCCTCAACCGGTTTCAGCGTGCAATTTTTCCCCGAGTCGGTGATTCTCGGCTGCGGGCCCGACGCGGCGCGCGCTTATCCGTATACCGTAATTGCGGACGGCCCTTCATCGCAGATCAAGATCGACGCGCCCGACCATCCGCTCCGACTCGCCTTCCGCGCCGACGGCTCGCTCGATCCCGGCTCGGGTTCGTATCAAGTTCATGGCCGCATTACGACGGGCCAGAACGACAACGGCGACTTCACGTTCTCGCCCAATGAGCTGACCTGCAACCTGGGCGCACTTGCACCGAGCCAGCAGATCCCGATGAGTGGTGGAACAGCGGCGACCTTGGCCGCTTCTGCGTCTCCGGTATCGGGAGGCGCGACAACCTCGGCTCCGTCCAACAACGGCGGCACGCTTTCCACGCCTGCTGCTCCTCTCGGAAACGCGACGCTATCCATCGTCTCTGGGTTTCCACCAGTGCCGGGCGCTCCCAATCCCTTGGCTGGCCGTCCGTACATACTTCTTCGCCACAGCTACGGCAGCGCACTTGCCATCGGCGGAGTCACCGTCCCGCCCGGAACGTCGCCCTACAAATACGCCGGCACTGCATGCAGTACTAACTCCCCCGATTGCCCAAAGGTGAAAGCGGCGATCAACACAGACGCGGCTTCCGCCGTCCGCGGCGATGCTAACGGTGCAGGAACTTTCCCCGGAGTTCCCCCCGGCACCTACTACCTGATGATCTCCGCCGTATATAACAAGCAGCCGTTGATCTGGGGACAAGCCGTGCAACTGAAACCTGGATCCAATTCGATCACTCTCGATCAGCGAAACGCGACTCCGCTCAATTGAGCCGATGCAGCGAGCGAATTTACAACCCGCGTGGGTGCGGGTCAACAAAATCCCCAAGAATGCGTTCTCGATCGCCCGATCCCATTGCGGTTTTCTGGCCAAGGCAACCCTTGCACGGACGATTCCTTCAAAAACAAGGGTCATGGTCATGCAGGAATTACGAGGTGCGCAAGAGGGCTGCCATGTGCGAGCATAGAACTCATCGAATTCTTAAGTTGCCCCTTCAACAGGAGAACTGCATGCAAGGTGATGACATACCCCGCAATGAAAACTCCACTGGCCGTGTCACACGCCGCTCGTTCCTCTCGCAAATCGGCGCGGCAGGTGTTACGGTCACTGCCGCTCCGCTGGTAGCCCGAGCCCAATCCACTGCGGCTCCTGCGGGGACATTAAATTCGACTGCGGAAAAGATTGAGAATGCAGTGTCCATCACTCTCTCCGTTAATGGCAAGCCTGTCCACGCGGAAGTTGATCCGCGCACAACGCTACTCGACGCCTTGCGTGAAACCCTCTCGCTCACCGGCACTAAGAAGGGCTGTGACCACGGCCAGTGCGGAGCCTGCACAGTTCACGTGAATGGCCGCCGCATCAACTCGTGCCTCACGCTCGCGATTATGCACGAAGGCGATGCAATTACTACGATTGAAGGTCTCGGCGGACCGGATAATCTCCACCCCATGCAGGCTTCCTTTGTGGAGCACGACGGCTATCAATGCGGCTACTGCACTTCAGGTCAGATCATGTCCGCGGTTGCACTTCTGAAGGAGCCATGCGGCCCCAGCGACGCCGACGTAAAAGAACTGATGAGCGGCAACATTTGCCGTTGCGGCGCATATCCGAACATCGTCGCGGCCATCCAGCACGTTCGCCAGCAAGCTTAGCGCAGCTGCATCCACGGAGGTCTCTTTGCAACTCTTCACCTATACTCGCGCGACCGACGCTGCACAGGCGATAAGCGCCTCAGCCAATAAAGACGTGCACTTTGTTGCTGGAGGTACAACACTCCTCGATCTGATGAAGCTCGACGTCGAGCAGCCCAACAAACTTGTCGACATCAATCGTATCGGCCTCGACGCCATTGAGAAACTTCCCAATGGCAGCCTTCGCATCGGTGCTCTTGTACGCAATTCCGACCTGGCTCATCATTCAATCGTGCAGTCGGACTACTTGGTGTTATCGCAGGCGCTCCTGTCTGGCGCGTCAGCTCAACTTCGCAATATGGCGACCACTGGCGGCAATTTGCTTCAGCGAACTCGCTGCATGTATTTCCGCAACACGGCTATGCCTTGTAACAAGCGCACTCCGGGTTCGGGATGCTCAGCGATCGAAGGGGATAATCGCACCCTCGCGATTCTCGGCACCAGCAAAGAATGCATTGCCACCAACCCATCCGACATGAATGTGGCGCTCACCGCGCTTGAGGCTGTTATCACGATTCGAAGCGCTTCAGGCACGAAGGAAGTCCCCATTGGCGACTTCCATTTGCTCCCTGGAACGACTCCGCATATTGAAACTGTTCTCGCTCCCGGCGACCTTATCACCCATGTAACGCTGCCTGCTTCTCGCCCCGAATCGAAGCAAGTCTACCTCAAGCTGCGCGACCGGGCCTCCTATGAATTTGCACTTGCCTCAGCCGCGATTGTTGCCGAAATCTCTGAAGGCAAGATCAGTTTCATACGAGTCGCCCTTGGCGGAGTCGGCACCAAGCCCTGGCGCTCTCATGATGCTGAAGCCGCTCTGCTGCATCGGCCCGCAGACATCGCCAACTTCCGTCGCGCAGCCGATGCAGCGCTTCACGATGCTCATCCGCAATCGGAAAACGGCTTCAAAGTCGAACTGGCAAAACGTTGCATTACGCACGCCCTCACGCTCGCAACACAGTCCGCATAAGGAGACGACCATGGCGACCAATACTGCGACCAACTCCACACTGCCGCCCCGCACCAATGGCTCGCTCCCGCGCGTCGATGGCCCGCTCAAAGTCACCGGCGCCGCTCGGTACTCCTCCGATTACAACCTCCCCGGCATGCTGTACGCCGTGCCTGTTTGCGCCACCATCGCCAGCGGAACAATTAGCGAGATCGATACATCGCTTGCTCAATCAATGCCCGGCGTCAAGGCCGTTTACCATCGCGATAACTTCGGAAAACTCTTTCGCGCCGCCCCCGCGCAGGGGTTTTCAGGTATTCTCGACGAAAAACGTCCGCCTTTCGAAGACGACACCGTTCGCTACTATGGGCAGTATGTTGCCGCTGTTGTTGCGCTCACCTTTGAGCAGGCCGTCGCCGCCGCCAACGCGGTCAAAGTTTCATACAAGACAACGCCGCTGAATGTAACCGCCCACTTCAAGGATTCCGAAACAACCGAGAAGCCCAACGTCGACTCCCACCGCGGCGATCCCGATGCGGCCTTCGCTTCCGCTTCAGTGAAAATTGATCAGACGTATGCCACTCCGACCGAAACTCACAATCCCATCGAACTTCATGCTTCAGTTGCGGACTTCGATGGAGAAGACTTCACACTTTACGAAACCACGCAAGCTGTCTGCAACTCGCAAGATGTCTTGGCGCAGATGCTTGGTGTTCCGATTGAAAACGTACGGGTGATCTCTCGCTTTCTGGGTTCAGGGTTCGGGGGCAAGCTTTGGCCCTGGCCCCATGCGCTTATCGCTGCGCAAGCATCACGCAGCCTCGGCCGCCCGGTCAAGCTGGTTGTCACGCGCGACATGATGTTTCAAAACGTCGGTCATCGGCCGCGCACTCAACAGCGCATTCGCCTTGGCGCGACGCAGCAGGGCAAGCTCTTAGCCCTCATGCACGATTCGCTCAACCATACATCGATCCTCGACGACTATTCCGAAGGATGCAGCGAAGCTACGCCCTATAGCTATAGTGTCGCCAACCTTCGCGCCACTTCCGGCCTCGTCCGCCGGAACGTGGGCACGCCCACTTCCATGCGTGGACCCGGCGCTGTTCCCGGCCTCTTCGCTCTGGAGTCCGCGGTGGACGAACTGGCCCTCGCATTGAAACTTGACCCCATTCAATTCCGCCTGCTCAACGAGCCTGAAAAAGACGAGGGCCTTAATCTTCCCTTCTCGTCGCGCCACTATGTCGAATGCCTGAAGGTCGGTGCAGAGAAATTCGGCTGGTCATCGCGGACTCCTGCAATCGGTTCAATGAAGGGTACGGGCGCACAAGCCGGCCTTACACTTGGTTGGGGAGTTGCCGGGTGTTCGTGGATCGCGGAGCGCTGCGACACGCAAGCTTCCGTCGAACTGCTCTCAAACGGAACAGCCCGTGTCTCCTGCGCTACACAGGATATTGGCACCGGCACTTACACCATTCTCTCCAACATTGTCGCCGAACGTATCGGCATTCCCAGCAACCGCATCGAAGTTGTTCTTGGCGATACCAACTTACCGCCTGGCCCGATTTCAGGCGGATCCTGGGCCACTGCTTCGGTTATCCCCGCAGTCCTGGATGCTGTCGAAAAGGCCCAACAAACGCTATTCACTATCGCGACTACAGGTCCCGACGCAGCATTCCCCGACAAGAAGCCCGATGCTGTTGAATTGACCGACGGCAAGGTGCGTCTCAAGTCGAGCGATCCGGCTTCGGGAATCGCCTTCGGTGACATTCTTTCCAGGGCCAGCGTCCGCGCTGCTTCGGGTCAGGGGAAGTCAGCGGGGACCTTCGGCGCTCCCGATCGGAAATTCTCAACACATTCCTTCGGCGCACAGTTTGCTGAAGTCACCTGGCAACCGGAAATCGCCCGCCTGCGTGTTTCACGTGTTGTAACTGTGATCGATGGCGGACGCATTCTCAACCCAAAGCCCGCTCGCAACCAGATTGAAGGAGCCGTCGTGATGGGCATCGGTATGGCCCTTTTTGAAGCCACTCGCTACGACATGCGCAACGGTGCACCCATCAACAACAATCTCGCAGACTACATGTTGACCACCAATGCAGACGCGCCCTCCATTGATGTCACCTTCCTCGATCACCCCGATCTGGCGCTCAACCCCCTCGGCGCTCGCGGTGTTGGAGAAATCGGCCTCGCCGGCATTGCTGCCGCCATTACGAATGCAGTTCATCATGCCACGGGGATTCGCATCCGCGAATTGCCCGTGCGCATCGAAAGTCTTTTGTAAGGGAAAGCTCTGCCGGACCCCCAGGAATTTTGGCAACGCAGCACAGTAGGCTGTAGACTGCGGAGTAAACGCTTTCCGAATGACGGAAGCGGAGGAAGTCTGATGATGCTCGCAGCGCTTCGCCAACAAGTCCTCCACGCCAACCAGGAAATTGCCCGTCGCGGCCTCGCGCCCCACACTTTCGGCAATGCCAGCGGCATCGACAGATCGGGCTCCGAGCCGCTCGTCGTCATCAAGCCCAGCGGGGTCGATTACGCCTCGCTCACACCTGGCGATCTGGTTGTCGCCAACCTGGAAGGCAAAATCGTCGAAGGGCATCTTCGCCCCTCAAGCGATTTGGATACGCACACTTACCTCTATCGCGAGTTTCCCGCAATCGGCGGCATCGTCCACACTCATTCTGAGTTCGCCACCTCCTGGGCTCAGGCTGGCCGGCCTATACCCTGCTTCGGTACAACACATGCCGACTACTTCCATGGCCCCGTTCCCGTGACAGAACCGCTCACAGCGCAGGAGGTCGAGGAGGCCTATGTCCGCAATACCGGCGCAGTCATCGTTCGCCGATTCAAAGCCGAGAACCTCGACCCCATTGCCGTCCCTGGCGTACTTGTCGCGGGACACGCTCCTTTCGCTTGGGGAAAATCCGCTTCCGAAGCCGTCGAACACGCTGACGTCCTTGAATACATTGCCCGTCTTGCCTTTCGAACAGTCCTGCTTCGTACGGATTCTGACCTCTCAACCCCGTCCGATTCCGAGATTCCCGTGTACGTTTCCGAACATCATTACCTGCGAAAGCATGGCCCTGAAGCCACTTACGGACAAAAGTAATGTGGCGGCACAAAACCATAGAAAGCGCTTACCGTGAACCCCTTTGTCTTCGAATATCCGGCCGGCTAACCACTTAACCCGCCTCTCTTCAAGAACCTACCTGTTTCCATAGATAGATCCCGTTCCATGGATACCACCTACTGTTTCCTGCATTCTTCGCAGAATTCATTAATTTTGCCAGGTGACGTTTCCAGGAACTTAACGTCCCTATCTCGCGTATTCTCAATTGATTGCAATTCAGCCCGTCGTCCCCATTGTATTTCTCACTCATGGCAACTGACGTGCAACACGAACTGTCGACGTAGAGCGCTCCCCCATGGAAAGAAGCCTCTTCAACCGTTTGCAGGCAACAGTGCTGGCCTTGGCCACGCTTGGCCTTTTTGTGCTTGCGGTTCTGAATTTTCGCCAGGAGACCCAGTTCCAGCAGCCCGATGATGGCATCTGGTGGCGGGAGGTTCGAGGAGGCCTGGAGGCCGTCAAAGTCCTTCCCAACAGCCCCGGCCAGCGCGCCGGAATTCAAGAACACGACATCCTGACTGCGGCCGAGGTGCTTCCAGACATCCCTGCCGCACGCGTGGAGATGCCAACGCCAAACTCAAATCAGGACCTGCTGAATGGCGAAAAGCCCCTGACTGAGAGCGAACCTGCGCGTCCGGAGATAACAGCCAAACGGCCATTGCCCAGAAACACCATCGCGAAGTTGTCTGACCTGGAGCATGTTCTCTATGAGACGGAGGTTTACGGGAAGGCAAGCTACGCCATCACCCGTGCCGGTACTCCATTGGATACCCCTATTCCGGTCATTCCGGAACCACTTGATCGCGGCCTCGCACAAGCACAGCGCATTATCGGCCTGGTTTATTTGGCCATCGGCATCTACGTGCTTTTCCGCCGCTGGGGAGCGGCCCGCGCCACACACTTTTATCTTTTCTGCCTTGTCTCGTTTGCCCTGTGCACACTGAAATATACCGGAGAGTTGGACAAGCTGGATTGGAGCGTTCTCTGGCTCAACGTGGTGGCTGAATCGCTGCAGCCCGCGCTTTTCCTGCATTTTGCGCTGAGCTTCCCTGAAGAGCGATTCAAGAAGATTCGCCGCCGCTGGCTTTTGCCCCTGGTCTACGCACCGGGCGTGGGACTGCTTGGCCTGTGGCTGTGGGCGACCCAGACTCGCGAGGCAACCGGGCTTTTAAAGCATCGGCTGGAACAGACCGGCACAGCCTACGACGCACTTTTTTACGTACTGGCGGCGCTGCTCTTCATGCGCAGTTATAGGAAAGCCGACACTCCGCTGCTGCGCCAGCAACTGAAATGGGTAACCCGCGGCACCCTGCTTGCCGTGCTGCCTTTCACGCTGTTCTACGCCGTGCCGTTTTTATTGGACCTTGATCCGCCGCGGCTGCTTACGGACCTGGCCGGGTTATCGCTGGTCATTCTCCCGCTTACCTTCAGTTGGGCCATCGTCCGCTACCGACTCATGGACACCGACCTGATTTTCAAGCGGGGCGTGGCATACACGCTGGCCACCGGCCTGCTGCTCGGCGCCTACTTTGGAGTGATCGCGCTGATCTCCGTCATGGTTCACAATGCGATGCCGGAAGCGGTGCGCGAGTGGGGTTTGGTGATCGCGATCCTTCTCACCGCCGCCATCTTCGATCCGCTCAAGCGCAGAATTCAGGGTTGGGTCGACAAAGCGTTCGACCGGCATCGCTACGATTACCGCAAGGCGCTGGTTGAGTTCGGCCGGGGCTTGAGTTCAGAGACCAACCTTGACGCCCTGCTCGAGTCCATCGTCGAGCGCCTTCCGCGTACGCTATTGGTGGCGCGCGTTGCGATATTTCTTATGCAGGACTCAGGGCGCTTGAGGCTGGCTGCGGCACACGGACTACCGGTCGAATTTAATACTGCGGAAGACAGACTCGGCCAAGGCCCGCTTCAACTTGGGTTCCTGGATTTCGATAAGGTACAGGACCATTCGCACATCTTTCTTGAAAACGCCCAGCAGGCATTGCATCTTCCAGAAGACCAGCAACGAACGGCCGCACAACTCGACCTGAATTATTACTTGCCTTGTCGCGTGCAGGACGGCTCGGCCACACGCACCATCGCTGTTATCGGCCTGGGGCGCACCATCGGCGGCGACTTTTTATCCAGCGAAGATGTTGAGTTGCTTGAGTCGCTGGCAAGCTACATCGGCATCGCGCTTCAGAACGCGAGCCTTTACGCCCGCCTCCAGTCCAAGATCGGCGAATTTGAGCGTTTGAAGGAATTCAATGAGAACATCGTCGAGTCGATCAACGTCGGCATACTTGCTCTTGACCTCGAAGATCGTATTGAAAGCTGGAATGCGCAGATGGAGGCCATGTATGCGCTGAGCCGCGCAGAAGCTATTGGGCAATCGCTTCGCGATGTCTTTCCGCCGGAGTTTGCGAACGCGCTCGATAATTTCCGCAACGAACAGGGCGTGCATCACCTCTACAAATTCCGCCTGACCACGCGTGCAGGGGAGCAGCGCACCGCCAATATCGCTGTTGCTCCACTGCTATCGCGCGATTTTGTTTCCGTGGGCCGCATCATCCTTGTCGACGATATCACCGAGCGGATCTCGCTTGAGTCTCAGCTTGCGCAGGCCGATAAGCTCAGCTCGATTGGTCTTTTAGCTGCCGGTGTTGCACACGAAATCAATACGCCGCTGGCCGTCATTTCTTCCTACGCGCAGATGCTTTCCAAGCAAATGAAGGGCGACACGCGCCTGGGTCCGGTGCTGGACAAGATTACTCAACAGAGTTTCCGCGCCGCTGAAATTGCGAATGGATTGCTCAACTTTTCGCGGACATCTACAACTGAGTTCCGCGAAACGAATCTGAACCAGGTCATTCGCGACACTCTTTCTCTGCTTGAGCACCAATTCAAGACCGCACAAATCAATGTTGAACTCGACCTGGTTGATCAGCTTCCCCTCATCAACGGCAACCCAGGCAAGCTGCAACAGGTTTTCCTCAACCTTTTGCTGAACGCGAAGGAGGCCATGCCTGAGGGAGGGCTGCTTCGCGTGGCAACGCTGGTCAATGGCCATGTTGAAGCGCGAGTGACCGATTCCGGGGCCGGCATCGCGCCCGAGCATCTCAAGCGTATTTACGATCCATTTTTCACGACCAAGACAACACCCAAGCCCGGCGATCGCCGCGGCACAGGACTCGGCCTCTCGGTTTCCTATGGCATCATTCAGGAGCACGCCGGAAAAATTCATGTTGAGAGCGCCATCGGCTCCGGCACAACCTTTCATCTAGAGTTTCCCCTATTGAGGAATTCAGTACATGCCTGAAGTTGAACTGCCGTTAAATTTATCTAGCTCGGGCTCGGCCAACAGCGACGCATCGAATGGCGCGAGCATCCTCGTGATTGACGACGAGTCAGCAATCCGCGAATCGCTTGAAGTACTTCTGACGCTCGAAGGATATTCCGTCAGGATGGCGAACGACGGCGAGCAAGGCCTGCGCGTATTGGAAATTGAAAACTTCGATCTGGTGCTTCTCGACCTTGCCCTGCCCGGCCAAAGCGGCATCGAGCTGCTGCCGCAGATCAAAGAGCGTCAGCCCGAGTTACCGGTCATCATGATTACTGCTTACGGCACCGTAGACAATGTAGTCGAAGCTGTCCGCGCCGGTGCAGAAAACTTTGTTCAGAAGCCCTGGGACAACGAGAAGCTGCTTGCCGATATTCGCTCCGCCGTCGCACGTCATAAAGCGGAAGAAGAGAATCTGCAACTCAAGCGCACCCTCAAGCAGCGCTACAACTTCGTCAATATCGTCGGCAAGAGCGAAATCATGTTGCGCGTGTTCGACCTGATCGCGCAGGTCGCGCCCAGCCGTTCCACTGTGCTGATTCAAGGAGAAAGCGGCACCGGCAAGGAGCTTATCGCGAAGGCCATCCACGCCAACTCGCCGCGTAAGGACAAGCCGTTCGTCCCCATCAACACTGGCGCGATGCCTTCCGAGCTTCTGGAGTCAACTCTCTTCGGACACGTCAAGGGCGCGTTCACTTCTGCCATTGCGTCGAAGAAGGGGCTCTTTGAAGTTGCCAACGGCGGCACACTTTTTCTCGACGAAATCGCAACCATGGGCATGGATACGCAGGCCAAGATTCTGCGCGTTCTGCAGGACCGCCGCTTCATGCACCTGGGCGGCATTACTGAAATTCAAGTGGACGTGCGGATCATCGCCGCAACCAACATCGATCTGCGGCAGGCAGTGCGCGACGGCCGTTTCCGAGAAGATCTTTTCTATCGTCTGAATGTCATCACGGTCGATCTGCCGCCACTGCGGGCCCGTCGCGAAGACATTCCGCTGCTCGCCAATCATTTCCTCGAGTTCTACGCCAATGAAAACGGACTGGCCCCAAGAAAACTTTCCGCTGACGCCCTGCGAGCGCTTATCGACTATGAGTGGCCCGGGAATGTGCGTGAACTCGAAAATTCAATAGAACGCGGCGTTGTCCTTTCGAGCGGACCCATCATCGGTTCCGACCTTCTCCCCGGCCACATCACCGGCCGCAGCTTCCAGGATGCCTTGCTCGAGCACAACCCCAACGCCTCACTTTTCGACATCCTCGAAGATATTGAGCGACGCATCATCATCGAAAAACTCGAACGCTGCAACTGGAACCAGACCGATGCGGCGGAGCAGTTTCACATTCCGCTGTCAACGCTGAACCAGAAGATCAAGCGCCTGAACATCGAGATACGGAAAAAGGGTCGAGAGTAAAAGTGCAGCTTCTAAGTTGTTATCCAAGCGCTGCAATCCATCTCTTCAGAAAAACCTTCAACTCCGCCGGTGGCCGCATCCAGATATCGGCATCAGTCTCGCGCCGCTGGTGCCGCACAAGCACGCTTAGCCCTCGATTTCCAGCTTGGCGCACAGCGCGAAACGCCGCCTCGTCGGTAAGATCGTCCCCCAGGAAAACTACCGGAGCATCACCATCCGTCTCGCTGAGAATCGCCTCGATGGCTCCGCCTTTGTCACGCCCCACGCGTAGTTCGAGACCGGACTCAAACTCCAGCAACCCGAGTCCATCCATCTGCGCCAGCGGTTCAAAAAGCTTGCGTGTCTTCTTTTCAATCGAGCGAGCCTTACTTGGCGCGGTGCCACGCCAATGCATCACCACGGCATTGGGCTTGTCCTCAAACCGGCCGCCCAGGCTGTCGCGTCGCAGAAGTTCGCGCAACTCGTCGAGTTTTCTTTGAGCCTCGGGCGCTGCTGCTTCCAACTCTCTGCGGCCATCTGGATAGAGGTGCTCTGCACCATGCAAGCCCCAGACCTCCAACGCAGGATTGAGGCCGAGCAGCGGCGCGATCTCGCCGGCGGGCCTTCCAGTAATCACGGCCATGCGCGTCCGGCCCTGTTTTTGAATGCGTGTCAGCAACTCGCGAACGCCCGCCCACGGACGAGCTTCAAACCGGTTCAATCGGAACGGCGCCAGAGTCCCGTCGTAATCCAACAGCAGCAGCGGGCTGGTTCCATCCGCAAACATGCTGAAAAAATTGTCCAGCTTTTCAAGTGCCTCCGGCGTCAACACGACCTCGCTCTCTTGCACGGTTCTTCATGAGAACCTTTGAACAGGCGCCAACTCGAACAGTCCCTCAGGGGCTGAAGCCCACGTCGATTTGATTCGCTTCTACCGGGGATAAATCCCCGGCCTACCGCGTGGATTAGTCTTCCGTATTCGGGAACCGCTTCAGGCCAGTTTACGATGCAGACCATCCCCTGCCGAAACCGGCTCGGGCCCAATTTGGCTCGGGCCCGCGTGTTCAGCGTTCTCGATGCGCAACTCGCGCAAGTCGCCAAGGATATTCGCCGCCCAGCGATAGACGTTGTGGTCCATCACATGCCTGCGCATTCGCTGCATGCGCACACGGCGCTCTCCTCGGCTCATTTCGAGACCTTGATGGATAGCTTCGGCCACACCCGCAGTGTCATACGGATTGACGATCAACGCATCTCTCAACTCGACAGCAGCGCCGGTTAACTTGCTCAACACCAACACTCCATCGTCGTCGTCACGCGCTGCCAGATATTCCTTGGCAACCAGGTTCATTCCATCGTGCAATGAAGTTACCAGGCACAAATCCGCCGCGCGATACCAGCGATCCACCTGCTCGTGATTGCACTGCTTTTCAATCAGGATGATCGGCTTCCAGTTCGCCGTCTCGTAGCGTTGATTGATGCGCTCGGCAGTCTCCTGAACCTGGCGCTTGAGGTCGATGTAGCTGGGAATCCTGGTCCGGCTTGGTGCGGCAATCTGCACCATGGTCAGCCGCTCGCGATGCCAGGGATGCTCCTCCAACAGATACTCGATTGCCATCAGCCGTTCGACTATGCCCTTCGTGTAATCGAGACGATCTACGCCCAGAGCGAGGTGCTCGCAGCTAACGCCAAATTCATCCAGCAGAGCTTGGCGGCCCAAGGGTCGCTCCCTGGCGTTCAATAATTCGCGATTCGCGCTTATCCCGGTGTTTGGAGCGCTATTCACCACGACGCTCACCGGATAGGGTCGCACAGTGCTCAAGTGCCCCGCGCGGAGAGCGGTCATGTGCTCCCTGTCCGTTCGCGCTTCGAGCACACGGTCCACAGTGGCCAGAAAATTATTGCAATGCAGTGGAATATGAAAACCGATCAAGTCCGCGCCCAGCAGTCCGTCCAGCAACTCAGCCTGCCATGGGCAGATGCCGAATCCCTCAGGGTTAGGCCATGGAATATGCCAGAAGATAGCTACGCGCGCATCGGGACGCGCCGCCTTGATCAGACGCGGCAAGAGAGCGAAGTGGTAATCCTGCACAAAGACGATTGGGTCCGCACAGTTCTCCATCTCTTCCAGCAGCGCGGAGGCAAACTTCTCGTTGACACGCTGGTAGCTCTCCCAGTCCGATGAGCGAAAGATAGGCCGGGTATGCGCAATGTGGCAAAGCGGCCAAAGGCCCTCGTTGGCAAAGCCGTCGTAGTAGCCTGACTCCTCTTCACTCGAAAGCCACACTCGTCTGAGCGTATAGCGTGGGTCGTCGGGAGGCACGCGCAAGCGATCGAATTTATCTACAACCGCGGCATCTTCACTGCCGCTGCCGTGAGCCACCCATACGCCGTCACAGGCGCGCAGAACTGGCTCAATGGCCGTGACCAGCCCACTGGGAGGCACAACACACACGGTCTCTCGTCCCTGGCGTACATGCATATATGGCTCGCGGTTCGACACCACAAAAATCTTGCTGGAACCAAAGCGCTCGTGCACGTGCACCGCTAGTCGTTCCGCCGTCCATTGGTGTTCGCCTGCGTCTCGGAGCCGCGCCTCGGCTTGTGCGGCTGCGCGTGCTTCGATAAGACTCTCGGCCATGGTCTCGACTTCGCGAGCCAGCGGTGTAAAGAGGCTGAGCTTGGCGATGCTATCGTCGGGAGTGTTGTCCGCATGCCCCATGCGCAACCGGCGCAGCCGCTCGGCAACGAGGATCATGGGCCGCATCAAGAACCAGCGAACCATAAGCAGGGTGACCCCGACAATCAGGACAACGAACGCTACAATCCCCAGAAAGCTGCGCCCCCAAACCGCGTTGCCCTCAGCGCGAATGAAGCGAGCGTCTTCAAGAATCACGAGCACGCCGTTTAGTTGCCCGCCTTCCTGCAACGGAAACACATCCTCGAGCCACTGCGCGTCTCCGCTATGCCCGAAAACCGCCACCTCCGCATTCTTCTTGATTGCGCGCTCCAGCGGATCAGCAGGGAGCCCGGCAAACACGTCCACCGGTCCCGCCGAGGCAAGCAGCCGTCCGCCGGGGCTATAGACGGCCAGGCCGAGCGTCTCATCCGGCCGATGCAGCCGCAGCAGCGCAGCGTTGATCGCATCTATTTGGCCGCTGGCAATTGCCTGCTCGATCTCGGGCTGAATACTGACGCCCAGCCACGCACTTCTGCGCTCCAGCTCCTTCCGCAGAGCGAGCTTGTGGGCCAGGACATCGAAATATGTCGAGCCAACCGAAACAAGGGTGATGCCCGCAATGAGTGCCAGGATCAACCGCATGCGAAAAAATGGCATGTAATTCCTCCCGGTCCTAACTAGGCGGGCCTCACCCTCTGAAAATGACCCTTCATCAGTCCATTAGATGCAGAAGATGCAAGCACAGCGCCCTCCATACGACAAGACATTGAAAGCGCAAGGGAAACCGTGCCGACTAGCGATGAACAGTATGCATTGTTTACTCCGATGCGGAAATTTCTGCCTGGTAGTAAGGCTTTTCTGGGGGCCGGCGGGGCAGCTCAGCCTGCCTGCCAGCCAGCGATGCCCCGCCTCATGCGCTATTCTGTCCTTGCATCACCTTCTTGTTCGGAAGCGTAACGACTTTCAGCGAGCCCCTGCGACACACCCAATGGCCTTCGAAGCGATCGAAAGAACCGCCAAGAATATCGTGCTCACCGTGCAGGACTACTCCCTGTTCTCGTATCGGGCTGTCATGAACCTGTTCCACCCGCCCCGCTATTGGACAGATTTCCTGATTCAGTCGAACATCATCGGCGTCGGTTCCACGGCCATCGTTCTGCTTTCAGGATTCTTCACAGGCGGCGTGCTTGCTCTGCAATCCGCAGCTACGCTCTCCCAGTTTGGCGCTTCGGCCATCACCGGCCGTTTTGTTTCAACCACCATGATCCGCGAACTGGGCCCAGTGCTCACCGGCATCATGGTCGCGGGCCGCAATGCATCCTCGATGGCCAGCGAACTCGGGTCTATGGTAGTGACGGAGCAGATCGACGCCATGCGCGCCCTGGGTGTCGACCCGATGCGCAAACTCGTCACCCCGCGCCTGTTCGCCTGCATTGCCATGCTGTTGTTCCTCACGATTCTTTCCGACGCGTTTGGCATCGCAGGCGGGGGATTTGTCACCGTCGTCATGAACCACCAGAACGGCACCCAATACCTCTCGATGGCATGGGAGCACCTCCGCTATCCCGACATCATTCAAGGTTTGGTCAAGCCGCTTTTCTCTGGATTCCTCATCGCCAGCATCGGCTGCTTCTATGGCATGAGAACAACCGGCGGAACGGAGGGCGTCGGCCGCTCCACGATTGATGCCGTGGTTTTCTCCTCGGTGTTGATCATTTTCTTCGATTTCCTGCTCACCCAGGTTCTGCTGACGTTCTTCCCACCACTATGACGGAGACACCCGCTTCCGCTCATCCCGCTCCGCTTGGGTCCGGCCCTGCTGCGGACGCGGAATCCTTGCCTGTGGTTGCGTTTCGCCACGTTTCCTTGCGGTTTGATGGCCCACCTGTTCTGGACGACGTCAGCTTCTCGATCGCGCCAGGGGAGACGCGCATCCTGCTCGGCCCCGCCGGCGTTGGCAAGAGCGTCCTGCTCAAATTGATCAATGGCCTGCTGCGTCCCGACCAGGGCAGCATCCTGCTTTTCGGCCAGGAGATCGCCACCATGAGTGAAGAGCGGCTGTTTCCCCTGCGCACACGAACCGGTATGGTTTTCCAGGAAGGCGCGCTCTTCGATTCCCTCACTGTCCGCGACAATGTTGCCTACCAACTTATCCAGGAGCACGTGCCGGATGTCGAGATCGATGCCCGCGTCCATCAGGCTCTCAAATTTGTCGAACTCGACCAGACCTTCGATTTATTTCCCGGCAGCCTCTCGGGCGGCATGAGGCGGCGAGTCGCCATCGCCCGCGCCCTCATCCATCAGCCGGAGCTCATCCTCTACGACTCGCCCACCGGCGGCCTCGACCCCATCACCTCCACCACCATCATCGAACTGGTTATGAAACAGCGCGACGTCTATCGCACGCCATCTATTCTCGTCACGCATCGATTGCAGGACGCCTTCACCCTCTCCACCCACCGCTTTGACCAGGAACAAGGCCACATGGTCCCCCTTTCCAAAGGTCAGGCCGACCCCAACACCACCTACCTCATGCTCGAAGAGGGCCGGCTGATCTTCGACGGGTCGATTCACGATCTGGTTCACTCCGACAATAAGTTCGTGCGGGAGTTCCTGGAGTAGAGCAGGGACGAGGAAGGATCTGGGTGCCCCTGGCACAGGAATACCACCACGGCATCACACCCGAGCGCGTGAGAGAGATCATGTTCCGCCGCCTTCCCGCTGCCGAGCAATA
>Ga0302320_10003515_pt1 | contig 36341 bp, 27 predicted proteins | sample Bog_T0_3_FD_202130 | JGI IMG/M metagenome (GOLD analysis project Ga0302320, IMG submission 202130) | Peat permafrost microbial communities from Stordalen Mire near Abisko, Sweden - Bog_T0_3 | ecosystem: Environmental > Terrestrial > Soil > Wetlands > Peat | place: Sweden: Abisko, Stordalen Mire...
CATGAACTGGCGCCCTTCATCGCTGCAATCCTCTTGATGGCTCTCCTCTGCGAGGTCGCGGCCGGGCGCGGCCATGAGCGGAGTGTCCGTCCTCTCGTCGCCGCGGCCGCCGATCTGGCAGGATGGGCGCTGATCTTCATCTACTCCAGCCCAGAGAGCACTCGCACGGATTATCCGGCCATCGGAACGGCAGGCCTGCTTCTGCCCGGCTGCATCTTGTTCCTGATCTATGCAGCGAGTGCCGGCCTCCGTACTACAGTGCTCGGCCAAAAGGTCTCCGTCTTTGAAGCCAGCCAGACCATGATCGCGTTTCTGCTTGCCGCATCGAGCGTACTCTACTTTGAGCCGCGCAACGGCGCAATCGCGTTGGGAGCAGTGTGCCTGCTATTTTCGATCGCGTGTTACACGGCAGTCTTTGCCCTCTTCGACAAAGCCGCCGAAGGCCGCAACTACCACGTCTTTGCCACCTGGGCCGCGAGCTTGCTTGTTGCTGGAAGCGTGTTGTGCCTGCCGCCGTTCTGGTCGGCAGCATGCCTGAGCATGGCCGCGATTGCCGCCACCGTTTTAGGATCCCGCCCGGCGCTCAGATTTCATGGCCTGGTCTTTCTCGGGTCAGCAGCGGTTGTATCGGGGCTGCTCAAATACGCCTTTGACGCTTTGGCTGGAACCCTGTCCGCAAGGCTCAGCGCGAGCGTTTTCATTGCTTCAGCCTGCGCGCTGGTTTGCTATGCAGAGGGGAAACATAGCTCTCAAGAGAATTGGAAACAGCAGCTTCTTCATCTGATCCCGGCGGCTTTGGCGGCCTTCGCGCTGGCGGCCCTGCTGGTCGAGGGCGCATTGTGGCTCATCACTCAATACTTGACCCCCGAGGCCCATCACATCGCCTTCATTCGCACGCTCATCCTCTGCGCACTGTCCCTCGCGCTTGCCTTTGGCGGATCTCGCTGGCGCCGCGCCGAGTTGACGCAGATGGCCTACGCCACGCTGGGAATTGTCGCCTTCAAGCTGCTCTTTGAAGACCTGCGTCTTGGTCACCTGGAGTTGATCGCCGCTGCCATCTTCCTGTTTGCGATCACCTTGATCGTGGTTCCGCGGCTCGCGCGCTCGGGGCAAAGGGCCTCTCAACTCTCGCAACCTTCCCGCAAGACTACTGTTCTTTGATCCATAACCGTTTCGATCATTAGATCTCACTCATTCATCGATGGCCCTGTGAAGGAATCCCTCCGCGTGCCGAAAAGACAATCAGCAAGCCTCTCCAGTAGTGCGATGCCTTGCTCGGCCGGTACGCTGCGTCGGCCGGATATTCGCCGAGCTGGGCGGATTGTCTTTGCGAAGGGAGACTCCGATGTTGCAAAGCGAGAGGCGAAGGGACGAGACAATCGCTCCATCCTGGGCTCATCTCCGTCTTCCGCCCTTCCCTCAAGTCGCTCTCCGGGTGCTGCAACTGGCCAACAACGAGAACGTGCAACTGCAACAGTTGAGCGAGTTGATCTCGGCTGATCCGGCCTTTGCCAGCGAAGTTCTTACCATCGCCAATTCGCTCTTGTACGCGCCGCGCTTTCCCGCAAGCAGTGTCTTGCAGGCCATCGCCGTGATGGGCGCGAACAACCTGCAAGGGCTGTGCCTGACCGTGGGCGTGCGCGGGTACATGGGCAAAGCGCTGAATCAGCCCGCCATGCGAACGATCTGGCGCCACAATCTGGCCTGCGCTCTGATCGCCGATCAACTGGCCTCCGTAGGCTTCATGAACAGGGACGTTGCCTACACCTCGGGAGTTATCCACGATATTGGGCGATTGGCGCTGGCGGTGATCCGGCCCAGGGAGTACAGCCTGCCGCTGGGGGCTCATAGCGGTCCTCCCGCAAGCATCCTCAAGGCCGAGCGGGAGCTCTTTGGCTGGGATCATTGCGAGGCCGGCCGGCAACTGATCGTGGACTGGAAACTGCCTTCGGAGTTTGAAGCCATCGTCGGCGACCATCATGCGCCGCGTGAGACAGATGGCACATGGGAGATGGCCGATCTTATTAACGTAAGCTGCCGCATGGCCGACACGGCCGGCTTCGCTGCATTTCCCGGCTGCGAGGTCACGTCCTTTTCCGATCTGCTGGATGAGTTGCCCACGCGGGAGCGCAGGCTCTTCCACTCCGCCGTTGAACCCCTGGCCTTCGAAGTCGCCAAAAAAATCAATGCCGTGGAGTCGGTGTGACGCAGCCGCACTAGCGCGTGTTTCAGACACCGGCCCTGTATCAGGGCACGACTTCAGTCGTGCCGAATAGGGCCAAAGAAACGAAGGGCTTTAGCCCCTGAGGAATGTATTTCCGGGTTTCATAAGCAGCCCCTTGTTTCCGCGAACTGCAGAGCTGTGCCCTCATGAATGCGCTGCGAATCTTCCGAGGAGCGGAGAATGTTTCTGGCCAAAAAACAGCACGTTCGTCGGCCGCTCAGCCAGCCTGCGCAGGAAGTAAGTGTACCAATCGCCGCCGAAGGGAAGATATACGCGCACGTTGAATCCTTCGCCCACCAGCTTTCGCTGCAAGTCGCGGCGCACGCCGAAGAGCATCTGAAAGTCAAATCGGCTGCGGTCGATTCGGTGCTGGCTGACGTAGGATTTGACCGCTGCGATCATGGCCTCATCGTGCGTGGCCAGGCCGTGATAGATCCCGCGGTCGAGCAGCAGGCAACTCAGGCGCACACAATTCGCATCCACATCCGCTTTGCGCGGAAACGCGACCTCCACCGGTTCCTTGTAGGCGCCCTTGTATAGCCGCACGCGAATGCCGCCTGCCAGTAACTGCTCGATGTCCGGCTGCGAGTGGTAAAGATAAGCCTGAATCACGATTCCAATCGCGCCGCGCAGGGCGTCGTCAATCTCAATTCCAGCCACAAACCGCGAGCTCAGCCGTACGCCCAGCCCGGATCGTTCGCCAAATCGGCGCAGAGGCCGGTTGCGGAAGAGCGCGATCAGAAACGAGCGAAGAAGGGGCATTGGTGCAATCCTCCCGGAGCTTGTCGCAGGTTGCTCCGCCGTCTTTGAAGCGAACTAGTCTCGCTCCATATCACGGGTTCCCTTTCGCCTTCGTTCTGGAGAAAGGGTGGGGCTCGCAATCTTTATGATTACGGGCCGGATCACTGCTGGCGTTGCGCAAAACCTGGGCCGCAACCCCTGATCCAATGGTCGTCGTAGCAGAGGGCACAACGAAGACTCGCGTCACTCCAGCAGCCGCACTACCGCCCGGGCTGTCTCGGGGAAGAGCGTGTCGTCATGGTAAGGGATATGAATGGATGCGCGCATGATCGAATCTGTGTTATCGCACTCCATCTTGGTCGCATGAAATCACAGGGCGCGGGGAATATTCTGTGCGAAGGTCAACTTCCATTGCGTATAAGCTGCGGGCTCCGTCAAATCTTCACCGCAGTGAGGCTCGCGTCGCCCCTTTGCCCTATTTTGCACCCGATGAAGGCATAGAACGCGACAAAGAAATAGCAGACCAGCGGAATCGAGTATGCCTGGGCGATGCTGTGCGTATACTGCGACAGCAGCCCCATGGCCGGTGTGAGCACCGCGCCGCCGACGATTGCCATTACGATGAGCGATCCGCCGATCTTGGTATTCTCTCCCAATCCCTCGATCCCCAGCGCGAAGATCGTCGGGTACATCACAGACATGAAGAAACTGGTTGCAAATATCGCCCACAACCCTAACCATCCCGGATACAGAATGCCCGCGGCGACCAGCGCGATGTTGATCACGCTGTAGACTCCCATCAGCCGGCCAGGCGTCACATACTTCATCAGCGCGGAAGAGGAGAAGCGACCCACTCCGAAGGCGGCCAGCGTCCCGGTGAGAAAGTACCCCGCAACCTTTTCAGGTTGATGGGTCGAGTCCTGTACGTATTGGATGAAGTAACTCCATGTGCCGACCTGCGCGCCCACATAAAAGAATTGCGCCAGAATGGCGAGGAGAAAGTGCGGATAGCGAAGCAGGTCGCGGTAATGGCCGTGGTTGCCCTCTGCCGTGTTCTCCTCGCCGGCAACTGTGGGAAATTTCGTTCGCCAAATCAGGAAAGCGAAAAGAAACGCGACGGCGCCCAGAACCAGATATGGATCCACCACGCGCAGCGTCTCGTGGCGAAGGTATGCCTCATAAGTGTGCGCAGACTGCATTGCCACAATCTGCTGGTCGTTCAATTCCACTCCTGAAAAGATGAACACAGTCCCCACCAGGCCGGCAACGATCGATCCAATAGGATTGAATGCCTGAGAGAAATTGAGACGCCTCGCACCCCCAGCACCGTCTCCCAGTTGCGCGATGAAGGGGTTTGCGGCGGTTTCTAGAAAGGCGAGTCCGCTGGCAATGACAAACTGGGCAAACAGAAAGAATGAAAAGCGTGCTACTATGGCCGCGGGCCAGAAGAGCAGTGCCCCGCTGGCCAATAGGCACAAACCCACGAGGAAACCCGATTTGTAGCCGTATTTGCGCATCAGCAGCGCAGCCGGCGTGGCCAACACAAAGTAGCCTAGGTAGAACGCGACCTGCACTAGACTCACTTGAGCGCGGGAGATGCCAAACGATTTCATGAATTGAGGCATCAGCACATCGTTCAGGTTGTTGGGCAAGGCCCAAAGAAAAAACAACGACGTAACCAGAACGAAGGGCAGACCCATTCCAATCGGAACGAGGCGCGATCCATTCCCCGCTTGCTTCTGCGTGTCAGGTGCGGGAGTTAACATTTTCCTCCAAATAGAAGCACGACAAATGCGTCATTTTGCATTTCTGTTGTGATTCATGTAGACCACGTGGGTTTGCAGGAACTCCTCCAGCCCATGACGACCGTCCGCGCCGCCAATGCCGGACTTGCGCCATCCGGCGTGGAAGCCTTGCATGGCCTCGAAGTGCTCGCGGTTGACGTAGGTTTCGCCGAACTTCAACTCGTTGGCAGCGCGCATGGCCGCGTCAAGGCTGCGGGTAAAGATCGAGGACGTGAGGCCGTACTCGCAATCGTTGGCCATGTCGATGGCTTCATCGAGATCGTTGAAGGTGGCAATCGGAAGCACCGGCCCGAAGATCTCCTGACGCATAATATCCATCCCCTGCCGGCAACGGGTGAGCACCGTGGGCTGGTAGTAGTAGCCGCGCCCGCGGTCATCGCGATGGCCGCCCACTGTAACCTGGGCGCCGTTTTTTACGGCCAGCTCGACTGCGGCCTCGACGTTGCGCAGTTGCGCCTGGCTGACCAGCGGCCCCATTTCAACACCTGCCGCAAAGGGGTCGCCTGCGACCGTCTTCCGCATGGCATCGGTCATGCGCGCCGTGAACTCATTGGCGATGGACTCATGCACATAGACGCGCTCCGCGCAGTTGCATACCTGGCCGGTGTTGATGATGCGCGAGTCGCGAATCGCCTTCACCGCCAGGTCGAGATCGGCATCGGGCATCACGATCGCCGGCGCTTTGCCGCCCAGTTCCAGAGAGACTTTGGTGATATTGGGCGCCGCCGCGCGCATCACAGCCGTGCCGGCGTCCACGCTTCCGGTGAGGCTGATCATGCCGACGCGAGGATGGCCGGCGAGCGCCGTGCCAACCACTGAACCCTTGCCGGTCACCAGGTTGAAGACGCCCTTGGGCAGCGACGAGTCGGCCACGATCTTTGCGAATTCGCAGGCGTTGTTGGGCGTCTCGCCACTCGGCTTGATGACGATCGTGTTGCCGGTGACGAGCGCGGGAGCCAACTTACGGACAATAAGAAAAAACGGAAAGTTCCAGGGCAGAATGCCGGCGACCACGCCGATGGGGGCCTTGAAGAGCAGAATGTTTTCGCCCGGACGGTCGCTTTGGATAATCTCGCCTTCGTAGCGGCGGGCAAACTCGGCCATGTAATCGAGATAATCTGCGGAAAAGTCGACCTCGATCTCGGCGAGAGGCAAGATCTTGCCCTGCTCCTCGACAATGGTGTGCGCAAGAAGATCCTTCTTCACGCGGATAGCCGCGGCGATTTCGCGCAGATATTGCGCACGCCGAATTGCAGGCAGCCGCGCCCACTCTGCCTGCGCACGTTCGGCCGCCAGGACGGCAGCGTTTACCTGTTCCGGTGTTGCGGCCGGCACCTCGGAGATCACCTCTTCCGTTGCGGGGTTGGTTACCGGAAGCATGGTTTCGCTGCCGGCAAATTCACCGTCGATCAGCATTTTGTATTGCCGGATCGTCGCCGTTGTTTGAGTCGTGGCGCTCACAAGAAACCTCCTTTGCATGCGCAGGCTACGGAAAAAGGCCTGTTATCAAACAAGATCCCAAAAAAACATACCTCAGGGGCTAAAGCCCGCGTTGATTTTGCGACTTACGGCACGACTAAAGTCGTGCCCTGACACTTCTTGTGCTCCTGAATGAGTTCCTGCGCTGCCTGCGTTCAGCGCAGTGGGGCAATAGAGGCTGCGGAAAAACTCGGGGATTCAGGTGAGAATGGCGAAAAGCATCCTTCCGGGGCTGAAGCCCACGTCGATTCTGTTGGCTTTATGCGGGGGTTGAAGCCCCCGCCTCCCTCCGCATCGAGTTTTTCCGCAGCCTGTATGACCCGGTTGTCTGACACTTCTTGTGCTCCTGTATTAAGTTCTTCCGGTGCCTGTACACCTGTTTCAGATGCCGCAGAGATGTACGTGGACGCCTAGCTCGGCAAACATCGCGGTCTTCGCCGCCAGCGCCCGGTCGGCAATCTCGGCGGTGGGCGCATAGGCCACGTTCACGTGGTTGGCGTGATGCCGCGCCATGAATTGATCCTGCGTGACGCCCTCAAGCAGCACGTGCATGATGGGCCACTGCGAGGTCGTCGCCTGCCAGCGCCGCTCCGTCTCTGCCTCCGGCAGTTCGATCGCGGTGGCGCGGCCAATGTCGACGTGCACCTTGCCGTCCTCAACAAATACGCGGCTCCAAACCACGGGGCCCGGCTTGCAAACGCCTTTCAATGTGCCGCCGCCCAGACGGAAATACATCACGGGCTGGCGTTCGCTGACCGCCTTGGCGTATCCGCCGAGAATATGCGAGGCCGGCACTGCGCCCGATATCTGAAAGACCCAGACGAAGCCGTCGATGCCCTGGCCCTTGTAGTGCTCGCCCCAGCGAACATCGTGCAGGGTGGTCGCGGGATCGAGTTGCATTGCATTCCACACGCGATTGGTGACGATCGAATCGAGCCCGACGCATTCGTCTACTTCATTGAAGTGCGGCAGGGGCTGCCCCGCATAGAGTTCCCTGCCGTCCTGCGAGAAGACGGGCGGGCGTTCGACATTATTGAGCAAGCCCTCAACAAGGTCGGAGGCCGGCGCCATGTCTTTCAAACCCTGCTGGTATTGAATGCCGATCGCATCGCAGCCGAAGGTGTCGGCAATGCGCATGGCCGCGATATACATCTTGCACTGCAAGAGAATCTGCGCGTCGGTCAGGTCGGTCTCTTCATTTGGACCGGTCTTGAAGGCGAGTCCGCGCGCATCGAGCCACGAGCGAATTTTTTGCGCTTCGGGGTCGGAGACTTCGCGCATGGCGGCGATCAGCGCGGATTGGCTGAGCCGCTCCTTGTAGACTCCCAGCGGATTCAGCAGGTAGTCCTCGATGATGGCGTTGTACATGCCCATGCAGCCTTCGTCGAAGATTCCCATGATTGCCTTGCGCGCCTGGAGAACTTTGGCCAGTGAACGCCCGAGCTCCCGCTCTGCCGCCGGCAGAGCCGCCACGATGCAATCATGCACATGGCTCTGGTCGTGATCGACGCGATGATCCCTGAGCCATTGCCGCAGGCCGGCGCGGAACGGCTCGTCGTCGAAGTCCTTGCTCCACAGCGTGCTGAACTTGACGCCCGCCTTGTAGAGGCAGCCGTTGAGGTTCAACATGCCCACCAGGCCCGGCCACTGGCCCGACCAATTGGCCACGGTGAGGATCGGTCCGCGATGGCTCATCAGGCCGGCGAGAACATGATTGCTGTATTGCCACACCGCTTCGGCTACCACAATGGGCGCATCGGCTGGAATGTGCGTGAAGACATCCATGCCCATGCGCTGGTTATAAATGAAGCCGTGCTGTAGCTTCGGATCGTAGGCATGCGCGCGGCGCAAGGTGAAACCTTCCGCTTTGAAAGCTTCAGTCAACTTCGCTTCCATCTGCGATTGCGCGAGCCAACAAGTCTGATTGGCCGACAGGCGCAGGTCACCGCTGGCGATCAGCAGCACTTCTTTGGCTGCCACTGGAGTCTGCGCTTCTAATTCAGGAACAACATATGCTGCCATGGGCTGTCTCCTTCACACACACTTTCCGGCTTCCGCGCTTCATTTACTCCGCGGCACGTTTAGTTCAATTTGCTTCCAGCCGCTGGAAGCGCGCAAACGCCTCGTCCCATTGATCGGATGGATGGGGATCGAAGATAGAACATTGCACCGATTCCGCAAGGGCCGCGCGTCCCGAGCGCACATCGGCCAAGTGCCCTGTCGCCACCGCCTGCAACATCACATTGCCCAGAGCCGAGGCCTCGGACGGGCCGCTCACCACCCGGCAGCCACACGCATCCGCCGTCATCTGGCACAATACAGCGTTCAGGCCTCCGCCGCCAACCAAGCGGATGGTGCCAAGGCCGCGCCGAGTGAGCAATCGCAGCGACTCCAGAACGGAGCGGTACTTCATGCTGACGCTCTCAAATGCACAGCGCGCAATCTCGCCCACGGTCTCCGGCGCCGCTTGTCCGCTGGCCGCGCAGTATTGACGAATGGCGCGCGGCATATCGCACTGCGCCTGAAAGACGGACGCATCGGGATCGATGAAGTATTGAAATGCCTTTGCAGCTGTTGCCGCCGACGCCAACTCGGACCATGCGATATTGCGGCCTTCGCCCGCCCACTGCCGCATACACTCCTGCACGATCCACAACCCGGTGATGTTCTTGAGCAGCATCACTGCTCCGTCCGCGCCGCCTTCATTGGTAAAGCCTAGCCGCAGCGCTTCTTCAGAGACATCCGGCGCCGCCGCTTCGACGCCCATCAGGCTCCATGTGCCACTGGATATGAAGACGCTCTCGTGGTCCATGTTCGGGATGGCCGCCACTGCGCTCGCCGTATCGTGCGAGCCCACGGCAATCGCCGGAAACGCCTGCGTGAAGCCGCATTCCTCCGCCACGTCCGCGCGTAGCGGCGCCAGTATATTGCCCGGCCGAGTCACGACCGGCAGGATGGAAACCGGCAGATCCAAAGCGCTCAGCAGCGCGCGCGCCCAGTCGTTCCGCCGCGGCGAGTACATCTGCGTCGTTGCCGCCAAGGTCCACTCGACGGTCTTTTCGCCACACAGGAAATACGCGCACAGGTCGGGAATTGTCAGCAGCGTTTTGGCCGTGACCAGAGCCGGATCGTGGGCGCGGACCATGCTGTAGAGCTGAAACAATGTGTTGATCGGCATCGTATGGACGCCGGTTTCGCTGAACCACTCCCGCTCGGGAACGGCCTCGAAGGCAAGTTGCGGGATGCCGGCGGTTCTGGGATCGCGATAGTGCCGGGGATTCCCGATCAGGTGTCCGGCGCCATCCAACAAGCCGAAGTCCACGCCCCATGCATCCACGGCAATGCCCTGCGGTGGAAGCGGGCAAAGGCTATGGTACTTCGTCAATCCCGCCTTGATCTGCGACCAGATGCCCAGAATATCCCAGTAGTAGCCGTCGCCCGCGCGCACCCCGCCATTGGCAAAACGATGCAACTCCCGCAGGGAAAACGCACGGCCATCCCACTGGCCGAGCATGATCCGCCCGCTGGATGCGCCTAGATCGGCGGCAACGAAATTGGCCGTCTGCGTCATTTTTTCTTTTCGAGGAAAGCTGCAATCTCTTCCGTAAGGCGACTGACCAGTTGATCTATTCCAGCTTCGTCCAGGCTGCCGCTCAAGGGAAATTGCGCTTGAGAGGCCGCGCCGATATAGGCGTCGATGGCGGCTTCCGGCTTGTCCGGCTTTTCCAGAACGTTTTTCGGAATTCGCGGGTCCGGGAGGCTCATTCCAAGTCTCTGCTTCATCGCCACTAGGTCGGCGATCTTGGCGGGAGAGATCTCCTTGAGCTCCGGTCGCAGTTGCGAGGCAATCATGATCGTCTTGCAATAAGTGTCGATGATCTCGACGTACCACTCCGCGTGGGTTACCGTATCCGCCCAGCAGACCACACCATGATTCGCCAGCAGGATGGTGTTGTGGTCCTTGGCCAGGGGGCGAACGGTACGCGCAAACTCCGGCGTGCCCGGCGTCTCATAGGGCGAGAACGCCACGGGTCCGATAAAGACCTCCTGCTCGGGGACCAGGTTGCCTATCGGAACGACTCCGGCAACCGCATGGGCCGTGGCATACGGCGGATGGCAGTGGATCACCGCCTTGGCCTGCGGCACGGTCTTATAGATCTCCAGGTGCAGCAGCAGCTCGCTGGTATGAGAACGTTGCCCGCAGATGCGCCGGTTCTCCAGATCGACCAGCGCGAGATCCTCCACCCGCAGGTCGCCCTTGCTGAGCAAGGTGGGGGTGCAGACCACATAATCCTCTGAGACGCGCGCCGAGATATTTCCCCCGTTGCCGTCGACATACTGCCGCTGCCACAGCTTTCTGCCCATGCGCACGATCTCTTTTTTGATCGCCAGCACGGCGGGGGAATGGAAAAGTTCAAGTGGGTCGCCGCTCGCCGAGGGCCGAGGCGCGCTCGGCCCGACGCATTCCTGAGCCGCTAGCAGCACCGCTCGCCGCACAATCGATTCAATCAGAGCCAGACTCGGGTTCGGGACAGGTTTAGACGAATAATTTGGCACAATGGATTTACTATACGTTGCCACTTCCATCAGCCGCCACTTGGCCGATCGAGGCCGAAAGGCCGCTGAATTGCAGCGCGCTCTGAATGGCAGGCAAGAGGTTAATCTCTAGCCCCACGCCAAAATCTTGAAGGTTGCCTGATGCGACCACGTCTCCCTTGCTGTTCAAGAGAACAACCGCGCCATTGCGGATTCCAGCGGATCTGGGTGTGAAGCTCACGCTCCGCGAGCAGGTTTGGCCCACGTTGTATTTGGTGTATGCCTAACAGTTTCCTGTGCCTGCGTCGGCAACGGCCTGTCCGCTAGCTCCCTCTATCCGCACAGTCGGAGAGCCAAGATCGCTGGCCGAACCAAATGTGAAGAACGTGGGAATCATCGGGCTCGTGGTCCCCGGATTCAACGATCCGAAGTCCCCGTTCGATATTGATGCCATTGCCGGGCTGATTTGGAAGAAGAAAGAATGGTCGGGGAGAGAGGATTTGAACCTCCGACCCCCTGGTCCCGAACCAGGTGCTCTACCAGGCTGAGCCACTCCCCGAACTTGGGTTGCAGGAGCGTATCGTTGGGGCGCGGCCTGGCGCTTCTTGCCCCTTGATTACGCCTCAACCAGTGTAGCAGAATCCCGGTTCTCACGGGACAGCCCAGGGGTTGTGATCAAGGCGGATCAAAGATGCCGTTCTGATTCGCTGGTTCCTCGCCACGGATTCACAGGAACACATAAACTGTGGACTGTGAGACTGTGTTGAGGAAGATGCTTATTTTCAATCGTTTAGGATTGACTCCACCGTAGCACAGAATCACAGTTTCTATGCTACGGTGAGCGAGGTGGGTAAAAGCTGTTTATTTTGAGTGGCTTAGATAGGTCTCCACAGCTTCACAGTGAAAAATGGACCTATTAAGAAAACAGAGATCAGAGATCAGGGAACGGGAACAGGGAACAGAAAAACCCCCGTCTTTTCCGACTACTTCTATTGTGCGCCGGCGGAGGGTAATTATCTGCAACCACCTTTCGACTTCGCTCAAGGCAGGCTCTGCGGTGGGGCAGACGCCTTCGGCACCCGATTTAAGGACACTTCTTTGCCTTGACTTAAGGGCCGGCGGTTTCAATTGAGGTGCTTGCCATCCGTCCGTGGACGCCAGGCGACTTTGCGAGGAATGATATTTCACAGTCGATTTTCTGAATCTCCCCCGGTCACCAATTGCAAGGGACCGGGGGCACCCTCAATGTGGGTAGAACAGAACCCCGAGACCGGGGCCGCCCGTCAGGGCTCCGACTTGCGCTTATGCTGCCAGTAACAAATGCAGGGCGGCAACAGAAAAGGTCAGCGGGGTGTGGGGCGTGATTCCGCATAGCGTGGGGTGCACGAACTCTGCTCTAAGGTACCCAGGGAGCAGTATTAGTCGTTTTGTTGCCAATTTGGAGTTGAAGGACCGCGCTGTACCCCTTCTTCAATTCCACTCCGCAGGAACGCCACTCCCCGGCACGGAAATCATTTCCTACGCTGCTGCTCCATGCTGAGCCGTGACTCAATCCCAACGCTGGATTCGAAGGATTTGCAACTTTCAAGTCACCCCTGGGTTCCGTTCTTTGCTGAGAATTGCCCGTTGGAGCTTCATTAAGCTCTATAGCAACCTGAGGAGTTTCGGGGTGGTCAGGGGATGACGTGATAAGGCGCACGACGATCTCGGAATTCACTGGGGTGTCAATCTGAATGTCGAATCGCGCGTTGTTATCATCCGTCCTCTGTATAGAGACCTCACCGCTCTGCCCAAAGGGCTTTAGCTTCACAACTTGGCGAAAGTAGTTCTTAAACTCGCGATCGGGCAGCGCGGAGCCATCCTTCGCGAACACATATTTGATTTCGTCTACGCTCCATCTAATGTTCAGATGTTCAATTTCGTTTCTCCTCTTGCTCCAGCCGGATTGAAATCCTGCATCCTCCAAGGCAAGACGTTGCTGGTGTCTGACAATGCCGGAGGGCCGATATACCGTATCAATCAAGGATAATAGTTGTTCGGCAAGCATCCGCTGTTCGCCAAGCATCGGCCGCTCTGATAGACCGTTTGCTATCGCTAAAACCTTGTCATAGACATCCAAAAGATGGGTGGACGGAAAAAGCTTCTTCGCACGCAGCTGTCCATGCTCCCTGAAATAGGTCAAGTGCTCTAAAGGAGACTGGGGCATTCCAGCGAGCGCATAGCCATCAACAAGCATGAATGGCACGTCATCCACGATAGCCAGCGGGAATCGGGGAATCTTCTTGGGATCTTTAGGTTCGTCGGGAGCCGGAGCCCCAATGAACATGGGAGGCATAAAACCCCTTTCCGGAAGATCAAAGAGGGCGCGCAATATTATGAATTCGCTTTGGGCTTCATCGCGATTATCAGTCACCCTGTAGTATTCCATCAACGCGGCAAGAGCCTTCTCTTTTCCTAAGGGCTGCAGTGCATTGACGGCAACAATCAGATTACGCGGATTAAACTCCCGACCGTCGGGCCTCGGGGATTGGTGAATTATGCGTAGGATTCTCCTCAACTCTTCCTCTTCGAACATCCCGCGGGGAGGCGGTGGGCAACCGAGCCCGAATACGCGTTGAACTCGATTGTCCTCATCGATATAAACCGCGCCGAGCGTTCCAAAGGTGAGATGTCCGTTCGTGCCGTAGTGCCAGATTTGTTTCGTCCCGACCCAGCCGAGCAGACCATCCGGATCGTTTTGCGTTCGGACGTCATCCGGAGGGCCGAGAAGCCCCTTAGCTTCGTCAGCTGGCATCCCCTCGTGGAGTTTGCTTAAGGCCTGGGCGAATTCATATCGATCATGAGGCGGCGCTGGGCTTTCACGAGGTGGCGCTGGGCTTTTACTTATGTGGGTGCAACCCAGAGCGATAATAAGCAACGAAGAAACTAGCGCCACAATCCTCACGGCCATACGCGAACCAAGCCTTTCTCGAAGGCAGCGCGATTTTCCTAAGACATCATAAGTCGGCCCTCCGGTTGAGCCCTGAACGAGAGCAAGAACCTCTTTCAGGCGTGGTTCTCAAACAAAGGCAACTCCGCGCAATATCTTCATCAGTGAATCTGTTTTCAAGTCTATTCCTGCTGCATCCGGATAGCCAACGCCGTGCCCTTGAATATTTGATCGGTGGGCGCTCGACGTTCTTTAGCTATGTCGAAATCTGCTCGTTTGTTGCTTTCGCGGCCGTTCAACCACCGACTCTGCGCGTACAGGCCAAATCACGCATCCATCGGTATTTGCGGAACACCGAGCGGATTGGTTCCCAAAAACGCCGATGGGACCGGTGGCTTTCGCTTGTTGGCGGCGTTTATATTAGGGCTGTTTATTGCACCTCTGCGGGGCGCTGATCTTTTGGTGGGCGGGTGTTCCCAGGGCTGCGCTGTGCTCCACCCGGGGCTACTCTCGCTTGCTCCCTCCGGGAGCGGAGGAGATGTAAGTTCGATCGGGAGCGGAGGACGTGTGAGCTCGATTTTGGTGGGTAGTCAAATGCCACCGAATAATCGGGATAGGGGGAGCAGTCACCTGCTCTCCCCTCCCACACCACCCGGCATGCGGGTCCGCACCGGGCGGTTCGAGAAGTTGAGGTTTACCCCGTGCTTCTTGTGTGAGGGCGCGGGCGTCGGTCTTCATCACTGCCCGGAACTGACTCGGCTTCACCTCGCCCCTCCCGGACCGTTCCGCCAATGCGGACATCTGATGCCATTTCCAACACATCGCCTTCCCAAGAATCACTCCTTCTCGTTCGGCCCTTCACTGACTTTCGCCAGCTACTACGGCCTTGGCTGACTTCTCGCTCCGGCTCGACACCGTCACCCTTTCAGGCGTAAGGCGAGATCTCCCCAGGTAAGAACGCACTCCTTCACTGCACGACCGCCGGATTTACGACACCGCCCCTTGGTCACAAGAGCTTCGCGGTCGCTTGCCCGCTCGCCCTGGTCGGCACCGCCTTCTATCCGGTTCTTGTTCATCGGCCCGCAGATTCGATCCACGCTTCCTCCCCACACTCGGTCGCCCTCGTGCAGTTGCGCTTCACTTCGCTCGTTGTGACCAACTCGCGACGGGACTTGCACCCGTAAGAGTGCGCCCATGCTGGGCGCACAAGCAAGGGCGCAGCCCGAAGGCTGCGCCCTTGATGTTGAGCCTATCCGTGGTGGGCTAGGCGTTGGTGTGGGCGGGGCCCGTCATCTTCTCTTCGAGAGCGGCTTGCGCAGCCGCCAGCCTGGCCGTCAACAGACGGAAGGGCGAGCAGGAGACGTAAGTCAGGCCGATCTTGTGGCAGAACTTGACGGACTCCGGATCGCCGCCATGCTCGCCGCAGATGCCCAGCTTGATGTTGGGGCGGGTCTTGCGGCCCTTGAATGCGGCCATCTGCACCAGTTGCCCAACGCCCGCCTGATCGAGGGTGGCGAAAGGGTCCTGCTTGAAGATGCCCGCCTTCATGTAGGCCGGGAGGAACTGGTTGATGTCGTCGCGGCTGATGCCGTAGGTGGTTTGGGTGAGGTCGTTGGTTCCGAAGCTGAAGAACTCGGCCTCCTCGGCGATCTGATCGGCTGTGAGGGCCGCGCGCGGCAGTTCGATCATCGTGCCTACCATGTAATCGACGGTGACGCCCTTCTCCGTGAAGACTTCAGCGGCAACGCGGCGAACAACGGCGGCCTGGTTGCGCATCTCCTCGACCGACCCGACGAGCGGAATCATGATCTCGGGATGCGGATCGCCGCCCTTGTTCTTGACGGCGACAGCGGCCTCGAGAATGGCTCGCGTCTGCATTTCGGTGATCTCGGGGAAGGCGATGCCGAGGCGGCAGCCGCGCAGTCCGAGCATGGGGTTCTGCTCGTGCAGCTCTTCGACCCGCGCCAGCAGCGTGCGCAGTGCCTTGAGCTTGGGCGAGCGGGGCTTGGTGTCTACCAGGTGCTGAATCTCCACCATCAGATCTTCGCGCTTGGGCAGGAACTCGTGCAGCGGCGGATCGATCATGCGGATGGTCACCGGCAGCGACTCCATGGCCTTGAAGAGACCGACAAAATCGGCGCGCTGCATGGGCAGGAGCTTTTTGAGGGCGGCGCGGCGGTCCTTCTCGTTGTCGGCCAGGATCATGGTGCGCATGTGTTCGATGCGGTCCTCGGCAAAGAACATATGCTCGGTGCGGCAAAGGCCGATGCCCTCCGCTCCGAAGAGGCGAGCATTCTTGGCGTCGCGGGGGATGTCGGCGTTGGCGCGAATCTTGAGCCGGCGAACCGGATCGACCCAGGACATGAAGGTGACCAGATCGGGATCGTCGGGCTGGGCGTCCAGCGTCTTGAGCTTGCCGGCGATGACGCGGCCGGTGGTGCCGTCGAGCGAGAGCCAGTCACCCTGCTTGTAGGTGTGGCCCTTGACACGCAGCTCCTTCTTGTCCTGGTCAACCAGGCAATCGCCGGCGCCGGCGACGCAGCACTTGCCCATGCCGCGGGTGACGACGGCGGCGTGCGAGGTCATGCCGCCACGCGAGGTGAGAATGCCGGCGGCCACTTCCATGCCGGCGATGTCCTCAGGCGTGGTTTCGCCGCGAACCAGGATGATGACCGGGTAAGCGCCGCTGGCGTGCTGCTTGACTGCCTCCTCGGCGGAGAAGACGATCTGTCCAACTGCAGCGCCCGGTGAGGCAGGCAGGCCGGTGGCCAAGACTTCGATCTTCTCGCCCTTTTCGATCAGGCGGGGAACCAGAAAGTCGTACAACTGGTTGGGCTCGACGCGATGGATGGCTTCTTCCTGTGTGATGAGCTTTTCTTTGACCATATCGATGGCGACGCGAACAGCAGCCAGGCCGGTGCGCTTGCCGTTGCGGGTCTGCAGCATGTAGAGCTTGCCATCCTGGATGGTGAACTCGAAGTCCTGCATATCGCGATAGTGCTTTTCCATCTTGCCGGTGATGGTGCGGAGCTGCTCATAGCAGAGCGGCATGACGCGCTCGAGTTCGCTGATGGGCAGCGGGGTGCGCACGCCGGAGACGACATCCTCGCCCTGTGCGTTCATCAGGTACTCGCCAAAGAACATCTTTTCGCCGGTGGCGGGATTGCGCGTGAAGCCGACGCCGGTGCCGGAGGTCTCGCCCAGATTGCCGAAGACCATGGCTTGCACGTTGACGGCTGTACCCAGCCAGTCGTCGATGCGGTTAATGCGGCGATAGGTCTTGGCACGCTCGTTCATCCAGCTGCGGAAGACGGCATTGCGGGCGCCGACCAACTGTTCCTTGGGATCCTGCGGGAAGTCCTTCCCGGTCTCTTTCTTCACCAGCTTTTTGTACTCGGCGATGATCTCCTGGAGTGCTTCGGGCTTGAGCTCGTAGTCGAACTTGACCTTCATCTTCTTTTTGACGCCGTCGAAGATATGCTCGAAGTTCTTCTTGGGAACGTCCAGAACCACGTCGCCGTACATCTGGATCAGGCGGCGATAGGAGTCATAGGCAAAGCGGGGATTGTTGCTGAGCTTGGCCACTGCTTCAACGGCCTTGTCGTTGAGGCCCAGGTTGAGAATCGTGTCCATCATGCCGGGCATGGAGAACTTGGCGCCCGAGCGAACCGAAACCAGCAGAGGATTTTCACCTGCGCCCAGTTTCTGGCCTTGCAGCTTCTCAAGCCGCTCGAGGGCGGCGTACATCTCGGCGTCGACTTCAGCGCTGAGCGCGCCGCGCATGAACTCGCGACAGGCCTCGGTCTGAATGGTGAATCCCGGAGGCACCGGCAATCCAACGTTGGTCATCTCGGCCAGGCCGGCACCCTTGCCGCCCAGCACATCCTTCATTTTTCCATTGCCTTCGGCCTTGCCGCCGCCAAAGAAGTACACATGCTTGGTTGCCGTCGAGTCTGCTTTTTTGGCAGACGCCTGCTCCAGAACGCCCTGCGTCATGGGTGAAGCCTCCATATCTTGGTTTCCGCCGTGCGGCACGAATGAGGGGGTGGCGGGACGGAGGCTCAGCACAGCATCGGGAATGAATTGAAGCTTTCAGGCTGAACACGTGCGGGTCATCCATGCATCGGAACGCACTGCGCGGGATTGGTTCGAGCAAAACCTGGGCCACTCTATCCTGACTGGCCTTGTTCAAGGTCGACGCTCCCATTTGGTCGCGCCTACTTGAGTGTACTTGCTCCGGATACATCTTCCCAGGTTTTACTGTAGTCGTTACTACGAATAACGCTCCAAGTATACGGTTGCCTGTGTTGAAGGTCACATACGATTTGCCGGGCCTTCATCCGAAGTACCGTTATGGGCCTTTGGTTCCCGCGATTTGAGACGAGGAACTACGCACGCAGAGGAATTCGAACAGCAGCGGTTTCTTTACGCGGCTGGACATTCAAAGCATGGGCCGGAATATAATTTTCTGTCCGCATTACGGGACAATAAAATCCGTTCCAGCCCAACCAATGAGAGAATCTCAGCCACATGCGGCGTGGGATTCACGACCGTGAAACTATGGCCGGCCTCGTAGGCGTTGGCGTGCAGCGAGATCAGCGCTGCGATGCCGGCCGCGTCGATGCGCTGAACCCGGCTCAGGTCGAGGAACACGCTTTGCAGGCGCACGAGCGGAGTGAGCCGGTCCAGCAGATCCTGCTCCTGGCCTCGAACCAGCTCGGTCAGATCGGTCGATTCGGTTACTCCGGCCCGTTCACCGGCTGGGAAGATTGCGGTGTCCTTCAGATTTGAAATCGTGCCGGTCATGGGGAACCTCCTTGGAAAGGACTTATGCACTAGGACAGCCGGTTTATGGCTTGGGTTGCATATTCTCTGCGCGTGTCCCGCACACTCATTAGATGGCACGCAGGCGGCCAAAGCCGCAAGGGAAGGAATTTGCTGAATTCGCAGGGGATAGAAGCAATTCCAGGTTCCGTGCCGCGCTTCCAGGTGTTCATTTGCGCTTGCCGCTGTCCGCAATCGAACACGCTGGGATGCAATACGCAAACAGGGGTGCTGGCGGTTCCATTTCCAATGCACGATGCCCCGGATATCCAATTCCGGAAGCGTATCTCTCTGATAGAGAATCAGGAGATGGGTTCCTTTTCGTCCCAACCCGAAGGCGCGATCACGTCTGGACCCAGGCTATACACGGAGCAGACACGTTTGATCGCGCTTGAGGCAGGGTTCACTGAGGCAGGAATTGTAACTCTGCCTCACGCAAACCAGGAGCGGGATGCGGCGCGTTTCGAAGAGTGGGTGCAGGCGGGCCGCGCGGGGACCATGAGCTATTTGCAGCGCAGAGAGTTGGGAGCGACGGGCCAGACGGTTGGCGAAGAGGCGGGGCGGCTGGTGCGGTCGCGCACTGAGATTCCCTTCCCGTGGGCGCGCTCGGCGGTGATCTGCTGGGCGAATTACAACAGCCCGCAGCCGCGTTCGACCGATTCAGCTGTCGAGGCAACTGGCTGGATTGCGCGCTACGCATGGTCGAGCAAGATGGATGTAAGTGGCTCGCGCCGTCCAAGCGACTATCACAAGGTGCTTCTCAAGCGGTTGAAGATCGTCGAAGAGCGGCTGCACGAGGAGTTCGGCGCTTTCGAGGCGCGGGCCTTTGTGGATACCGGGCCGGTTGTGGAGCGCGCGCTGGCTGAGGCGGCTGGGCTTGGCTGGACGGGGAAGAATACTTGTCTCATTCATCCGAAGCTCGGATCGTTCGGGTTCCTGGCGGTGCTGCTGACTTCGCTTGAGGCGGAGGGGAGGCCGCTTATGGTCCCGGACCGCTGCGGGAGCTGCCGTCGATGCCTGGAGGCCTGTCCTACCGGTGCATTGATCGCTCCTTATCAAATGGACGCGGGCAAATGCATCTCCTACCAGACCATTGAGCACAAGGGCGCCATCGCGCCGGAGTTGATGGAGGGCATGGGACGGCAGGTCTTCGGCTGCGATATTTGCCAGGACGTTTGCCCATGGAATCGAAGAGCGCCGGTGAGCTCTGACCCGGAGTTGGAGGCGCGTCCGGAGTTGGTGAACCCGGCTTTGGAGGCTCTGGCGACGATGGACGAGGCTGAGTTCGAAGGCCAGTTCAATGGCTCGCCGGTGCGCAGGGCTGGGTTCCTGGGGCTCAAGCGCAATGTCGCTATCGCGATGGGCAACAGCGGGCTGCGCCGGTTTGCACCGTGGCTGGAAGAATGGGCCGATGCCGCGGACGAGGGGCTGCGATCGGCGGCGCGCTGGGCGATGGGGAAGTTGAAGAGGGCTTCATGATTTGGGTTCGAGTTCATGGTGTCCCACCCTTTCCGCAAGGAACGCGGCGAGGATGGGGCACCCGGCGCTGGACGTCGAAGAAGCTGAAGAATCTCCATAACCCGGATTGGAGTTCGTCGTTTCCCACCCATTCCGCAAAGAACGCGGAATGGATGGGGCGCCCGGCATTCTCGGCGGCGTTTAGCTCAAGAGACTATCCTTAAGGAAACGGTCATTGGTGAAGTTGCGTTGCGCTGGTGCGATCATTCGCGGCGGCGCTTTGGCATGAGAGAAGGAGCAATACGTGGCAGAGGTTTCAGATACAGCAAGTGGAAGCGATACGACTGTCGAGGCTGTCAGAGCCGTCGATGTAGAGGAGCCGGCAAGGATATCGAAGTGGTACCGCTGGCGCAAGGATGGCACGGCGCTGGTGAGTTATTTGCTGGATAGCGAGGTGCATACCTTCGCGTTCAGCGTGGCTGCCAACGCGATTCTCTCGTTTGTTCCCTTTACTGTGTTGCTCTACAAGCTTTCTAATTCGGTCTTTCATTCGGGTGCAATGCACGATGTGGTTACTGACATGGTGAACTACTTTCTGCCTTCGGTTGCCAGCAAAAACTGGATTGCAGATAACCTGTGGATCATGACAGCCGGCCAGGGTGTGACATTCTTCTCGCTGCTGATGATTCTGATCGCCTGTACGGGCATCTTTCTTCCGCTTGAGGTCGCTCTGAATCAGGCCTGGGGCGTGACCAAGAGCCGGAACTACCTGGCCAACCAGGTGGTGGCCTTTGGGCTCGCGATCATCATGATGGCTCTGGGCATGGGCAGCATTCTGCTGAACGCGGCCGTGCGCGGAGTGCTGAAGTTCTTCTTCGTTCATCAGACAAATATCAAGGTCATCGACTTTGTTCTCAATTTTACTTATCAGGGTACCAGTTTTCTTTTGCTTACCGCGACCACCGGAGTAGCATCGATCCTTTTCTTCTTTTCGATTTATTGGCTACTGCCGAACCGCAAGGTTCCCTGGCGGTCGGTACTGCGCACCTCAGTTTATACGGGAGTGATCTGGCTTGCGGCACGATATCTCTTTGTGATCGTGCTGCCACACCTGGACCTGAAGGCGCTCTATGGGCCGTTCTTCATCTCGGTCGGTTTGCTGTTTTGGGCTTATGTGTCGGGGCTGATTTTGTTTGCCGGGGCGCAGTTCAGCGTGTCGCGGATGGGGAATGGGAAGTAGGGCCACGGGTTCACAGAAACACAGCGGATGAGAGACTGTGAAACCGTGCAGTGTAACTAAATTGTTTTCAATTGTTTACGGGCAGATCCACGGGTTCACAGAAATGAAGGGTCTGTGATTCTGTGAGGACGGCTCCCGGAAGATGTTGATTCCAAGAGTGTTCTGTGTGCCTCCACAATTCCACAGCCAAAAACACACTTGCTTTTTGCGAGCAGAGGCTTACGGAGTTAAAAAAAGCCGGTTTGGCGGCGAGGAAGACTGGCGCAACGACGGTCTTGTTTTTCATCTGTCTTTCCTTAGAGCTTAAGAAGAAGCTACTCTCCGAGCGGGTTGCAAGTTTTTGGATTTGTTGAAACGTGCTCCGGGCGGTGATTTCGCGTCGTCCCTACGGGACTTTGACTCGTAGATTGACGCTTACCCAGGACTGCGCTGCGCTTATCCTGGGCTATTATCGATTCTCCCTCCGGGAGAAAATGCGCCAACTGGTTTCATCTACCGAGAGTCGGCCAAGCCGGTGGACGACTGTTAGGAAGCTTCGCCGCGCGTGGGCAAGTTCATAACAGGCTCTTGAGCTTCAATTGTGCACCGGCGTGGGGCAATTGTCTGCAAATGCGGAGGAAGAATGTTGCGGTTTTCCAGGGTTAAAAAGCGGTCCCTTTGACGGCCTCAAAGCCTCAGTGCAGACTCTCGACACCCGAGATCAGAATCGGTCTGCATGGGGCAATGCGGCGATTCTCGAGAAGGATCGCAAGAAGGGCCTTCCGCCACGGAGATGCCTACGCTATGATGTGTCGGTGCCGACTTGACTCAGGGACCAAGAGGGCGATGGGATCGACGCCTGGAATGGAGAATCCGATGAAAGTGCAATTTGCCTTTTTGTTAGCGGCCATGCCCGCGCTGTGCGGACTGGCTCAGACTTCACAGCGGCCAGGTGACACACCAGTCGAGTTGCAACATATTGACGTGACGCGGGTGGATTCTGCCGTCAATCCCTGCGAAAACTTCTACCAGTACGCTTGCGGCAAGCTCAACGCGGCGAACCCGATTCCTCCCGACCAGGTATTCTGGGGCGTGGCAAGCGAGTTGCAAGCCTGGAACCGGCAGGTGCTGCGCCAGATCGTGGAGAAGAACGAGGCAGCCAGCGCCTCGCGCACATCGAACGAGCAGAAGGTCGGCGACCTCTACGCGTCTTGCATGGCGCAGGCCAGCTCAAAGGCTGACGATCATGCGGCGATCGGGCCGCTGATGGCGCGCATTGACGGAATGCAGGACAAGCGCGAGATCGCAGCGGTGCTGGCGTCGATCCATAGCTCGTTTGGCCGCGCGTGGGATGGCAACGACAACCAGACCGATGTGGCTGTGTTTGGGTATGGCCCCCAGGCTGATTACAACGATGTGAGCCAGGTGGTGGCCGGAGTGGACCAGGGGGGACTGGGGATGCCGGGGCGCGACTTCTACCTGAAGAGCGACGCGGATATGAAGACTCTCCGCGACAAATACACGACCTTGATTGTGGCGCTGCTGAAGATGGACGGAATCAGCGGGGCCGACGCGGCCAAGGATGCCTCCACGATTTTGCGCGTGGAGACGGCGATGGCACAGGCGCAGATGGATAACATTACCCGCCGCGACCCCAACAAGACAAATAATCGCTACACGCTGGCGCAGCTCAAGGCGCTTACGCCGGCCTTCGACTGGGAGAGCTATTTCCACGGCATTGGCGCGCCCGCGGTTCCGCTCTACGAGGTTTCGGCGCCGGAGTTCTTCAGCGCGCTGAACACGCTGCTGGTCAACGAGGATCTTGGCACGTGGAAGCTCTATCTGCGCTGGCACCTGCTGTTGAGCTCCGCGTCGTCGCTGGGCGTGGCGTGGCGGGATGCCACGTTTGCGTTCGACAGCGCGCTCACCGGCCAGAAGGCGCAGCCGCCAGACTGGCGCCGCTGCACGGTAGCCGTGGATCGCTATCTGGGCGAAGCGCTGGGGCAGGTCTATGTGGCGCAAGTCTTTCCGCCGGAGAGCAAGGCTCGCGCACAAAAGATGGTCAAGGACATTGAAGCCGCGATGAGTCGAGAGATCGACGCCGTCGCATGGATGCAGCCGGGGACAAAACGCGAGGCGCATCTGAAGCTGGCGGCGGTGATGGATAAGATCGGCTATCCGGATAAGTGGATCGACTATAGCTCGCTTGCGATCGCGCGCGAGAGTTATCCGGCGAACGTGGAGCGGGCAACGGCCTTTGAGTTGAAGCGGCAACTGGCCTTTACCGGCAAGCCGCTGGACCGTACGCAGTGGCAGATGACACCGCCGACGGTGAATGCCTATGAAGATCCGCAGACGAATACGATCAACTTTCCTGCCGGCATTCTGCAGCCGGTCTTCTTTGACGCAGGCGAGGACGATGTCATCAACTACGGAGCCGAGGGTGCGGTGGTGGGCCACGAGCTGACCCACAACTTTGACGACCAGGGGCGCAAGTTCGACGTGAAGGGGAATCTGCGCGACTGGTGGACGGCGGAAGACGCCAAACAATACGATGAGCGCGGCGCCTGCATCGCGACGGAGTACACCGGGCCGGTGCCGGGCGTCTCCGATGTGCAGCAGGATGGCAAGCTAACGCAGGGTGAGGACACGGCGGACAATGGCGGCGTTTATCTGGCCTTGTCGGCGCTCGCGGAAGACCTGAAGCAGCAGTCGAAGACCATCGAAGACAAAGACGCGCACGGACTGACGAATCTGCAACGGTTCTTCATTGCGTATGGAACGGCCTGGTGCGACCAGGTCCGGCCCGAAGCGGCGCGGACTTTAGTGCTGACCAATCCGCACTCGATACCGGAGAAGCGCGTCAACAACGTGGTGTCGAACATGCCGGAGTTTCAGAAGGCATTCGCATGCAAGGCAGGTCAGGCGATGGTGCACGCGACGCGATGCCGGGTGTGGTGATGCCTTGGAACTTGTTGAAAAACTGATTCAAAGGTGCGTTTCGGTTTTCAGGGGCTAAAGGGGCTGCGATGATTTTGCGGTGTTTACGGCACGACCAAGGTCTTGCCCTTAAAAAGAAAGTACTCTTCACGGAGGTTGCAAATGGTTGATTTCATTAAAACTCGCATTTTGTGCGGATTTCGCACCGTCCCTACGGGACGGGGGCTTTGTTGAACTCTGACCCAGGACTGCGCTTCGCTTGTCCTGGGCTACTATCCATTCTCCCTCTGGGAGAAAATGCGCCGACCGGTTTCAACTACCGAGAGTCGGCGAAGCCGGTGGACGACTGAGACGAGGTCAGAGTTTTGCTGGAAGCGCCTCGTGTGGTGAGTCCGGAGTTCATCGAAGCACAACCGCAGATTCTTCGACTCACCACCCCCGAACTGAAAGACGTTCGGGGCCCCGTTCGCTCAGAATGACAACCCGTCTTGTGCTGCGTATTGCAGACTCAGGACACTAGATATCCAGGTTCTTCACGTCGAGGGCGTTGTCTTCGATGAATTTGCGGCGCTTCTCTACGTCTTCGCCCATCAGTGTGGTGAAGATTTCGTTGGTTTCGACGAGATCTTCTAGTTTTACCTGGAGCAGCGTGCGGTGCTCAGGGTCCATGGTGGTCTCCCAGAGTTGCGTGGAGGTCATCTCGCCGAGGCCCTTGTAGCGCTGCACCTGGTAGTCCTTTTTGCCCTGTTCGACGATGTAGGCGAAGAGCTCGCGGGCGGTCTGCTTTTCAACCGGCTCGCGCAGTGCGCGGGCGGCGCGGCGGGCCTGTTTGGCCTCCGCCTGGACCTCGGCGGTTTCAGCCTCGGCGGCCTCGGGCTCGTCTGAACCGGCTTCGGCGCTTTCTTCAGCGCTAGCCTCAGAAGCGGTAGCTTTGGTGGCGAATTCGATGAGGAAAGGCGGCTCCAAGAATTCCTTGATGAGGGTGTATTTGGCCATCATCTGGCGGAACTCGGGGCTGGAGGCCAGGCCCCAATCGACGCAACGGGTGGCGCCCTGCGCATCGGTAAAGCAGATGGACCAGGTGTGGTGCTCTTCGTCCTCGACCGGACCGCTGAGCGATTTGAAGGCGAAGTCGTCGGCCATCTCGGCCAATTGAGCGTGAAGCAGGGCCAGCTTGGGCGGGATTTCGCTCTCGGACTTGGAGGTGAAGTCGGCGCGATGAACGAGTTCGGCTCGGGCCAGCAGTTCGGTCAGCCTTTCATTGCGGACACGCTTGTCGACCTTTTCGACGAAGTCAAGATACTCGCTCAGAATGCCCATAAAGCGGGTCAGGCTGGCGCCCTCGATGCGGCTGGCGGCTTCGCCGTGGCGCACGATCATGCCCTCGGAGGCGCGGTTGACCATCACCTTCACAAACTCGCGTTCATCCTTGATGTACTGTTCGAAGCGGCCCTTCTTGATCTTGAAGAGCGGTGGCTGCGCGATGTAGATATTGTCGCGCTTGATCAGCTCGGTCATGTGGCGGAAGAAAAATGTGAGCAGCAAGGTGCGGATGTGCGAGCCGTCTACGTCGGCGTCGGTCATGAGGATGATCTTGCCGTAGCGGATCTTGGTGGCGTCGAAGTCGTCCTTGCCGATGCCGCAGCCGAGAGCGGTAATCATGGCGCGGATTTCTTCGTGGCCGAGCATCTTGTCGTAGCGGGCCTTTTCGACGTTGAGGATCTTGCCCTTGAGGGGCAGGATGGCCTGGGTGCGGCGGTCGCGGCCCTGCTTGGCGGTGCCTCCGGCGCTCTCGCCCTCGACCAGATACAGTTCGCAACGGTCGGGGTTGCGCTCGGAGCAGTCGGCCAGCTTGCCGGGCAGTCCGCCGCCGTCGAGTGCGCCCTTGCGGCGAGTGAGGTCGCGGGCCTTGCGGGCTGCTTCGCGGGCGCGCGAGGCTTCGATGGCCTTGTTGATGATGCGCTTGGCGATGGGGGGATTCTGCTCGAGGAAGCCGCCCAGGCGCTCGTTGACGAAGGCCTGCACGGTGCCGGCGATGTCGGAGTTGAGCTTGCCCTTGGTCTGGCCCTCGAACTGCGGCTGCGAGAGCTTGACGCTGACCACGGCCACCAGTCCCTCGCGTACATCGTCGCCGCTCAGGTTCTCCTTCATGTCTTTGAAGAGGCCGAGCGACTGGCCGATGGCGTTGATCGTTCGAGTCAGAGAGGTCCGGAAACCGGAGAGGTGCGAACCGCCGTCGACCGTGTTGATGTTGTTGGCAAAGCTGAAGACCGTCTCGGAGTAGCTGTCGTTGTATTGGAGGGCGATTTCGATCTCGACGTTGTCGCGCATCGCCTCCATCATGATGGGCTTTTCGTGAAGCACGGCCTTGCCGCGATTGAGGTACTTCACAAACTCGGCGATGCCGCCAGCGTAGTGAAACTCGGCGTGGCGGGCTTCACCGGTCTTGGGGTCGGCGGTTCGCTCGTCGGTGAGCGAAATGGTGAGGCCTTTGTTGAGGAAGGCCATCTCGCGCAGACGCTGGGCAAGGGTGTCGTAGTTGTACTCGGTGGCGGTGAAGATGGTCTTGTCGGGCAAAAAGTGGACCTTGGTGCCTCGGCGCTTGCTGGTACCAGCCTGGCGCAGTTCGCTGACCGGATCGCCGCAACTGAAGTCCATCTCCCAAGTGTGGCCGTCGCGCCAGATTTCTACATTGAACTCCTGCGAGAGGGCGTTGACGCAACTGACGCCCACCCCGTGCAGGCCGCCGGAGACCTTGTAGGTGGAGGCGTCGAACTTGCCGCCGGCATGAAGCTTGGTGAGCACCACCTGCACGGCCGGCATCATCGTTCCGTTGGACAGGGGCATCATGTCGACCGGAATGCCGCGGCCGTCATCGACGACGGTGATGGAGTTGTCGACGTGAATGACGACGTCAATTTTCTTGGCGTACCCGGCCAGCGCCTCGTCCACGGAGTTGTCCACCACCTCGTAGACCAGGTGGTGCAGGCCCATCTCGCCGGTTGAACCGATGTACATGGCCGGGCGCAGTCGTACAGCCTCGAGGCCTTCGAGGATTTTGATGTTTTCGCCGGTATAGCTGCCGTTATTGCCGTTTTCTTCGGGAGGGAGATCGTCGTTGGGAATTACAGTGGCCATCGGGTTACCTTCGCAGGGCTTTCGCTTCCAACTCCACCAGGGGCGCGGGCTCCGGGGTGCGGCGCCGGGCCGAAATTCGGGGGTCTAAGCGGTTGAAAGACAGAGGCTTTTGAGCGAGCTTTCCTATGGTTATTTTACCATGCGGGGAGGGTAAGAAGGCTGGTAATTAACGGGCACTGGAAGGCGGTCGGCGGGGGCGAATTCGGTGGTGACGAAATTACGTTAGTAACTACTTCCGTTACCACTTGTGTATCTTCATGAATTTACTGGACTTATTTCGATCAAACCACTAGGATTCCTAGCATACAGGAGATGCTTCTTCTGTCAATCTGAATTTACGAGGGGTTACCGATCATGAAATTCACCATCCGCATCTTAGCACTGTCCGTTGTCGTCGCCGCCGCCGCCGCTGCTGCCACCACTCCCAAGGCCGCACCGGCCATTCCAAGTCACCAGTCGGCGACGGACAGCATGCCAGGGCCAGGATGCGGACCGCACATGGGCTGCCCGGTCGAGCCTCCTACGGGCGGCGGCCAGTAGTAATCAAAGGTAATCCCCGAAAGTACCGGAAGACAATGCCGTTTTGTGGTTGAGCGGCCGGTCTATTCGCGCTATTCTGAGAATGATCTTAGAGTGGCGGGAGGCCTTCATGTCTTCACAGACCGCAATGTCCATGATGAGCGTCGCCGAGTTCGGGCTATGGGCCTTGCTTGGCTTCCTGTTCTGGAGCAAGGGTCTGCATCGCCGCTTCCCGGCCATGGGATACTACTTGGCACTGCGTCTGGTGTCGATGCCAGTGCTGCTCGTGTTGTTTTATGGGCAGTCGCAGCACTGGTTCAACGACTACGCCTACATGTGCTATTTCTTCGCCTATTGGACGGTATATATCGCGAGCGCGGTGCTTCTCTTCTTTGTTTGCCAGGAGGTTTTCCGCTCCGCGCTTTCGGCCTTCTCAGGGCTCCAGAGGGTTGGAACGATCGTCTTTCGCTGGGTCGCAGTGGTTTCAGCCTTCGTAAGCCTGTCGACACTCTCCATCCAGCACACGAGCATCCTGATCATTCCCGCCATCGCCTACAAGTTGATGCGTTCGGTGAGCATTCTGGAGCTTTGCCTGCTCGCCTTTCTTTGCCTCAGCATGAATGCGCTGCGCCTTTCAGTTCGCGGCATGACCTTTGGGATTGCCCTTGGATTTGGCCTGATGTCCTCCAGCGACTTCATCCTCGCTTCATGGTGGTCGCAGAGCACGGCGCTGACTGATCCCGTGCAGTTTGTCTCCCAGGCGGTGATTCTGGTCGCGCTGGGGACCTGGGTCACCTACGCATCTCTACCCGACCTGGTCCGTCAGCCTGTCATGATGCCGGTCAACTCCGTCGTGCTGCGCTGGAACGAGATTGCCTGTGCTCTGGGCCATACCGGAACCCAGGTCGCCGTGCAGCAGCCAGCCAGCGGCTTCTTTCTCACCGATGTGGAGAAGGTAGTGGAAGATGTACTGACTCGCAACCTGAAGAACCGCGAATCGGAGACGTAGGAAAGACAGGGAATAGGGATTAGGGAACAGAATGCGCGCGAAAAGGCCACAGCGATGCTGTGGCCTTTTCGCGTAGAGACGCTTCAAATGGATGTTGCCGGATTTACTCGGCCGCTACGGGCTCGACCGAGGCGAACCGCCCGCGGTTGCCGCGATCAACGAACTTCACCCGGCCTGTGATCTTGGCAAAGAGCGTGTCGTCGGAGCCGATGCCCACGTTGACGCCCGGCTTGATGCGCGTGCCCCGCTGGCGCATGATGATCGAGCCGCCGGTAATCAGCTCGCCGGCAAAGGCCTTGACGCCCAGCCGCTGTGCATTGGAGTCCCGCCCGTTTGTGGAGCTGCCTCCACCCTTCTTATGTGCCATTGCGAATCCCCTTTTCCAGCCTACAGCTTAGAGCTCTCAGCTATCAGTTCTGCCCGTTTGGGCTCATACCCTTTGTATCCCGACGAAATAGCTGAAAGCAGAAGGCTGACAGCTTAAGTCTAACTAGGCGGCGGTGTAGGTTACGCCGTCGGCCTCGATGGTCTTGATGCGCACCTCGGTAAAATTCTGCCGATGCCCTTGTAGCTTCTTGTATTGCTTTTTCCGCTTGAGGTGGAAGACAAGGATCTTGTCTCCTCGGCCCTCGCCCACGACTTCAGCAATCACCTTGGCGATGGCCGGCTTGGCAACGGTGCCCGGCTCGCCCGAAACGGCCAGCACATCGTTGAATTCGATGGTTTTGGCTTCCTGGGCATTCTGCTCAGTCGAAACCACGCTCTCAATCTTCACGAGGTCGCCTGGTGCGACCCGATACTGCTTACCACCCGTGCGAATCACCGCGTACATAACCCCTCCAGCGCAGGTCCGGCTTGGCCGGTGCGCGTCTCAACAAATTAGCTCGGGCGGAAACTTCCGTACCGCAGTACGCTCTAGCCCACTCGTGCTCGGGCGAACGTCTGGCTCCACGGCCACAGGCAGGAATCGCCAAACTAGAGTAGTGTACCGGTTTTACTGGGCAAAGGTCAATTCTGCATCGAGAATAGTGCTCTCTCACCGTGCAAGGCGCAGTTGCCGCATGACCTGAGCACCCATCTCAGGCGGACCTACGTTGCAAGATGCACCACTGTGACATCTTGAGGGGGCGCCACATTCGCTGAACACGGAATTGCTCGGTCTCCTTGAAAAATGTCAGATGGTCGTGGGGACTTGTTCGAGGCTGGTTCAGCTTCCACTTTTCGAGCTTTTCGAGAAACGGGTCCATGGGCGGGTAAGGAGAGGTGATCATGAGCCGGCCACCGGGCCTCATCAGGGCAAAGCAATCGTCCAAGCAATCGACATGCTCGAGCACCTCGAAGGCGACGATCACATCGAAGGACTGGGGTTCGAGGCCGAGGCTCCTCCACTCGCGAATGTCGCCGACGACTGTGGCCGGAGGATTTATGTCGATGGATATCACCTGGCGGACGCCGCGTTCTCTGAGATGATTCCCGACCCAGCCGTCGCCGCAGCCGATCTCCAGCACACGATGATTTGTCGAGACCGCATTGAGGAAGTATGACTTCTTCAACCTCCGCGAGATGCTACTCAAGATTGGCAATGCGGACTCCCTGAGGGCGGCGTGATCGGTAGGGGCGCTCCCCGGTTTCGCATTGATCATAGCAGTGCGAAGGATGGCAGTCGATCCAATGATTCAGAGGTTTGGCACTCGAAGGTCATCAACTGAGACCTTTCATTCATGGCCGCGCCGGAACAACGTAGAAGAGAATGGCAAAATAGTGGGCTACACTGCCGGCCAGCACAAACAGGTGCCACAGGGCATGGAAGTAGCGCAGCCGGTCCAGGGCAAAGAAGATAATGCCCAGCGTGTAGGCCATGCCGCCCGCGCCCAGCCAGAGGACGCCGTGCCAGCCGAGAGTGTGGATCAGCGGCACCACCGCGACCACCACAAACCAGCCTTGCGCCAGATAGACAAGCGCCGAGGCCAACTCAAAACGATCCACGGCAAAGCTTTTGAAGACGACCCCGGCCACGGCGAGCCCCCACTCGATGCCGAAGATCGTCCAGCCCAGCGGGCCGCGCAGCGTAATCAGCGTGAACGGCGTATAAGTGCCGGCGATCAGCAGGTAGATGGCCGAATGGTCGAGGATGTGAAAGACATGGCGCGCCCGCGTGCGCACCAGCGAGTGATAGAGCGTCGAGCAGAGGTAAACCAGGACCAGAGTGACGGAAAAGATGGAGCAGCTCACGACGAGCCGCGCCGTGCCGTGCGTCGAGGCTGCGATCAGGACCACCGCGCCGATGATGGCCAGCACCGCGCCGATGCCGTGCGAGATGGCATTGGCCAGAATGTCGCCCAGATGGTAGCGGGGTTGCACAGAATGATGATAGCGCCGGCGCATGGATCGCCCGAAAGCAAGAGACCTTTTGCGATTGCCGGAATCGGAATCGCAAACAGATGCGAATGGAACAATCGCGTTGAAGTGCCGATGAACGGATTACACCAGCAATGGGAAAGCGCGAACTCGGGCGCGCAGCCGGGGTGGTGCGGCGTACGTGCGTGCGGAGGCAAGAAATGGAAGGCCAATTCCAGGTGGGGCGCGGTTCATGCACGACCACCGAAGAAAGCCGTGACGCCATACCGGCAATCGAGCCGAATCGGAAGGGACGAGCTTGGCAATTCGTCGACGAGTTTCAGCAACTTCTGGGAGACGACTCCGAACCCGACATTCGTTTCTTTGTTGATAGCTGGACCTCAGGTACAGCCGCGGCGGTGGAGAACTTCCAGCAAAGACGTCAGAGAGAGCCAGAGCGCGAGCGTCCGAGAGACGCGTTTCGTGCGTCCGACAGCCTGGATATCCTGTCTTCCACGCAGGAACGGGCGCTGCATGGGGAGTTCGCCTCTTCAATCCCCAGCACGACGGTTTCGGGTGATTTCAAGGACGGCTGGCGGCCGCAGCCTGATGAAGATCCTGTGGCGCGAATGCAGGAACAGGCTTGGCAGGAATGGGAGAGATTCACTGAAGAGCTCGGCGCCAGCTCCGGCACTGTCCATCCCATGACGCTGGAGAGCGCCCGCCTGCTGCTGGGAGTGCCCCCGGCCAGCACGCGGAAGCAGATCAAAGCGGCGTACCGGAAGATGGTAAGTCAGTGGCATCCCGACCGGCTCGAACTCAGGACGGAAGATGTTCGCCAGTTTGCCACGGAACGAATGGCCGCAATCAACGAAGCCTACCACCTGCTGCTAGGTGAGCTGCGGTAGGAATCCGGCTGGTCTTCACCAGGCCTCTGCTCCGGCCGGTTTTGAGAAAGCTCACATTGACTAGAACTGGTTGCATAAACCTCATCAAGGCAGCCGAAAGGCAGCCTCAGGGGCTAAAGCCCGGCATTTGTTTTGTTGCGTTTGCGGCACGACTGAAGTCGTGCCCTGACGCTTGTCGGAGCTTCGCAGGGGTCTTTTCCGCGGCCTGTGAAGTCGTGCCTTGATACAAAGCCGGCTTGGAATGAATTTTCCAAAGCCTGTAAAGCAGTGCCCTTTCAAAAACATATTTATGCAACCAACTCCGGGACATTCGTTGCGGGCGCTGACCCACGCCGTGCAAGTTGATGGTAGCCAGGGTTTCGCCTTAGTCTTGGGCGAGAGGGTAAACCTTGACGGACTTGCGATCTGCCGTAGCGCCAACCGTATCCACCGATGGAAGCGCCCCATCGCTGCTGTTGCGCGGGCTGCGGAAGGCGTATGGTGATGTGGTCGCGGTGGATGGCCTGGACCTCGAGGTAGCGCGCGGCGAGTGCTTCGGCCTGCTGGGGCCGAATGGCGCGGGCAAGACGACGACGATCGAAATCTGCGAGGGACTGACGGCTGCCGACGATGGGACCGTGGAACTGCTGGGCCTCGACTGGCGCACGGGAGCCGGCGATCTGCGCCAGCGCATCGGTGTTCAATTGCAGGAGACGCAGTTTCCAGATAAGGCGACCGTGGAGGAGACGCTGCGGCTCTTTCGCAGCTTCTACCACCGGGGAATTCCGGTGGACGAATCGATCCGGACGGCGCAGCTCGAAGACAAGCGCGGCGCTCGCGTGGGCACACTGTCGGGCGGGCAAAAACAGAGGCTTGCGATGGCCTGCGCGCTGGTGGGCGATCCGGAGCTGCTGTTTCTGGATGAGCCGACGACTGGGCTTGATCCTCAGGCGCGGCGGCATTTGTGGGACTTAGTGGACGCGCTGAAGCAGGCGGGGCGCACCATTATTCTGACGACGCACTATATGGAAGAAGCCGAGCGGCTCTGCGACCGCGTAGCCATCATGGACCATGGACGGACGATCGCGCAGGGAACAACACGGCAGCTCATTGAATTGGTGGGCGCGGAGCACATTGTCGAGTTCGCCGTGACCGGCCGTGAGACGAGCGATGTGAATGTCGCGCTGCTGATGGCGATTCCGGGTGTTCAATCCCATAGTCTAGACGCCGGGCTGCATCAGCTTTCGGTCGGCGAACTGCACACCGCAGCGCCGCGCATCTTTGCCGCCCTCGACGAACAGGGGCTGAACCTGAGTGAGTTTCGCACTCATTCCGCGACGCTAGAGGACGTCTTCGTGAGCCTGACGGGAAGGAAACTGCGCGATGAGTAACTTTGAAGCCAGCTCACTGTTTCAACTCACCGCCATGCGCATCCGACTTTTTCTGCGCGAGCCGGAGGCGATCTTCTGGACTTTCGTTTTTCCGATTCTGCTGGCACTGGGGCTGGGTATCGCCTTTCGCAACCGGCCGGCGGATGTGCTGCAGGTGGGCGCGACGACCACGCAACTGACTCAGGCGCTGGCCGCCGACAAGGGGCTGACCGCGGCGACGATGGACGAGGCGGCCGGAACGCATAAGCTGGCGACGGGAGAGATTCTGCTGCTGGCGATTCAGAGGCCGAATGGGGTTGACTATAAATTTGACGACACCAACCCCGATGCGCGAACGGCGCGTCTGGTGGCGGACCGGGCGATTCAGACGGCGGCGGGGCGGCAGGATGCGGTGCGCGGCGGGAACCAGTTAGTGCACGAGGCGGGTGCGCGTTACATTGACTTCCTGGTGCCGGGCCTCCTGGGGATGAACCTGATTGGCTCGGCGATGTGGAGCCTGGGCTTTGCCATTGTCGACGCCCGGCAAAAGAAGCTGCTCAAGCGGATGGTGGCTTCGCCGATGCCGCGCTGGCAGTATCTCGCCTCGTTCCTCTTCTCGCGGCTTGGCATGCTGGTCATCGAGGTCGCGGTCTTTCTGGGCTTTGCGCGGCTGGCCTTCGGGGTGCCTTTTCGCGGCTCGCTGTGGCAGTTGGGATTGCTGTGCGTGCTCGCTTCGCTGGCATTTTCAGCGCTGGGGCTGCTGGTCAGTTCGCGCGTCAAAACCATCGAGGCTGCCAATGGCCTGATGAATCTGGTCATGCTGCCCATGTGGATTCTCTCCGGCATCTTCTTTTCGGCCACGCGCTTTCCGGTGGTGATTCAGCCGCTGGTGCGGGCTCTTCCGCTCACCGCGGCCATCGACGCGCTGCGGGGCAACATGCTGCAAGGGATGAGTCTGGGCCAGTTGGGCGCGCCGATTGCGATTTTGCTGGCGTGGCTTGTGGTTCCGTTTGTTGTCTCGATGTGGATCTTTCGCTGGCGATGAGGCAGGATGCTTGGCGCGCCAGGTAATGCCCTATTGCGCATAATGCTCTATGTGGCATAATAGAATTATGAGCTGGTCGGTAGACTTCCACCCGATATTCAAGGCAGAGGTGCTGGAACTGCCAAGAGCGGTGCGAATTGAACTGGTTGCTTCGCTTCGCCGTTGCGGGAATTCGGACCAGCTTTGGGACGGCCCGACGTGGACACACTGAAGGATTCGCATTACGCGAACATGAAGGAACTTCGCTTCAGGGCCGATGGAGGCGTCTGGCGCGTTGCCTTTGCCTTTGACCCTCGGAGGAATGCGGTTCTGCTTGTCGCAGGAGACAAATCGGGTGTGAGCGAGAGGACATTCTACAAGAGGTTGATCGACAAGGCCGACAAACGGTACAGAGACCACCTCGAAACTCTCGAGGCAAAGGAGTAATTGCGATGTACAGACCCATTCCGCTTGAGGAAGTCATTGCTGCAATGCCCTTGGACGAGCAAAGGGCCGTTGCAAAAAGGGGCGCCGAGTTGGTGGCCAAGGTAAGGCGGCGCATGACGCTGGCTGAACTGCGCAAGGGGCGCAAGATCAGCCAGGCGACGGTTGCCGAGGCGCTGGGAATAGGCCAGATGCAGATTTCGCGGCTGGAGAAGCGTAAGGACCCGCGTCTGTCTACTATGGCGCGCACGGTGGCAGCGATGGGAGGCCACCTGACGATGATTGCGACCTTCCCGGATCAGGAGCCGGTCGTGCTGGTGGCTTCGAAGTTTGCGGAAAAGACTGAGAAGGCAGCGGGGAAGAAGGCCCGGGCCTGAAGGCCGCGTCTTTCAGGCTGATCATTTCATGGGCCTGAAGGCCCATGCTCCCTCCGATTTCTTCGAATTGCTTTTTTGGCGTCAGAGGAATGCGCCCAAAGGTTCGTGGTTTCCCAGGTCCCAAAAGCGGGACCTGGGGCACCCGGCTATCCCACATTTCACAATCGAGATGTGAGGCACGCGGCCTATAGATTATCCTGTTGCTAAATATGCGTTTTTTTGTATAATAACAGAGTGATCAAGAGCGCCAAGCCAATCGAGTTCCGCGGTGGAGCGCTGGACGAACTTTGTCGGTTTCCTACTGCGGCGAGGCGAGAGGCGGGCTACCAGCTTTATCAAGTGCAGGAAGGGCTGGACCCGGACGACTGGAAGCCGATGAACAGCATCGGCCAAGGCGTGCGTGAGATTCGGATTCGAGAGGTAAATGGGGCATTCCGCGTAATCTACGTCGCCAAGTTTGCAGACGCGATCTATGTCCTGCATTGCTTTCAGAAGAAGACGCAGAAGGCCAGCTCCGAGGACATTGCACTTGCCTCGCGGTGCTACAAGGATTTGATCCGGGAGTTGAACTCATGACCAAGAATCGTTTTGCCAGTGTGTGGGACGCCATTGAAGAGACTCCGGCGCAGGCTGAGAACCTGAAGCTGCGCTCCAGACTGATGCTGGCCCTCAAGCGGCACATCGAACGCGAAGGATTGAGCCAGACCGAGGCGGCCAAGGTCTTCGGCGTGACTCAGCCGCGCATCTCCAACCTGATGCGCGGCAAGATTGAAGTCTTCGGGCTGGATATGCTGGTCAACATGCTTTCCGCGGCTGGGCTGCGCGTGACCGTGCAGGTGAAGAAGGCAGCGTAGGACTGGCCGCCCAGGCGGGCGCGCTTCGCGCTAGGGGTTCGTGGTTTCCCGGGTCCCAGGAGCGGGACCTGGGGCACCCGGCTATATGATCCAGCAAGGAAGGCTCTGATATGGAGTGACCCGTCAACCTCTGCACATTGATGGGGTGGTTTTTGTCGTTGTCTTTGCTTTTGTCGCTGTTCGAGGACAGGGCCAGCAGCGGCCGGGGCAGGTAGTTGCGACGATTG
>Ga0302320_10003516_pt1 | contig 36337 bp, 49 predicted proteins | sample Bog_T0_3_FD_202130 | JGI IMG/M metagenome (GOLD analysis project Ga0302320, IMG submission 202130) | Peat permafrost microbial communities from Stordalen Mire near Abisko, Sweden - Bog_T0_3 | ecosystem: Environmental > Terrestrial > Soil > Wetlands > Peat | place: Sweden: Abisko, Stordalen Mire...
CAGCGCAGGGGTGGATGCGGGAAAGATTGGCAACATGACCCTCGACTATGGAAAGATCGCCGACGTCCTCGGCCCCAAAGCACCTGATATCATCAAGGGCATTCTTAAGGTCGCCGGCGCCGGAGCAACAAGCGCGACATCAATGGCGGCCGTGACTGCCGCAGAGACTGGCGGCAATAAAGCACAAACGGAGCAAGCGGCAGGATTGGGTGCGGTCGGCGGATCACTCACCGAAGCGCTCTCGATGGCAGCGCCGGCACTCGGCAAGGCTCTCCAGCATGCCGACTTCAAGCTCTCGCCGGTCGCATCCGCCAAAGCATCAAAAGTAGCCGACGACGCGGCGAGTTTCATGCAAACGAATAAGATCCTCGGATCGGAATCGAGCAAATATCGCCAGCTATCCGATATCACCGGAAACCTCGAAAGCACTCTCCAAAAATCTATCCCCGACCTGAAGGTTCCAAAGACGCAGATCGTGGACGGAATCAATCAGGGCGTCGAGGTGTTTCAAAAGAGCAATCCGGCAGTATACCAAGTTGCCCGCGCCGATGCAGATGAAGCGATTAAGACGCTCCAAAAAGACCCAAGCGCGAAGATCACGACCGAAGACACTTTGAACGGCAAGCGATCATGGGGCCAGCGAGCATTCAATACGACAAAATATAAAACGCAGAATCCGACCGTAAGCTCGGAAGGCGCATACGCGGTGGAAATGGCATATCAGAAAGCATTCAGCGATTCCCTCGATCGCGTAGGAGGCACGATCAAGCTCCCTTCGAATCTTCAAGATATGTTCGGCGGCAAGAGCGAAGTGGGCATCGATGAGTTCAATAGCATATATAGCAAAGCGATCAATTCGCGGAACCTCACGATGATGGCGCAGAAGAATCTCGACACCGGACTCGTCGGCCGCATGTTCGGCATCTTCGCGGGAAGAATGCTGGGCGAGGCCATTATGCCGGGTGTGGTAGGAGAAGTGGCAGGTATGACCGTCGGAGAAATAGCGTCGAAGAAAGCGCTTGGACTCATTCGCAACGTGGGTGAGAAGGTCGCGGCCGGTTCAGGTACGCCGGGCGTGGTGGCGAAGGCGGCGACACAACTCCCAAAGGTCATTCAAGGGAGTACGAATGAAGCGCAGCAGAGCCAATAAATCAACGAGTGTCGTAGCTGACGATGCAGATGCAGACGACAACAAAGATGATAAGAAGGATTGTTCCCATAAAAAAATTATACCATAACCAATGAAATACGTCATCTTCACATTCTCGGGCGAAGGACTGGCACTCGCTGATCAGCTTCAGCGCGAAGGCCAGGACGTTACGGTCGCGCAGATCAATGACCTCAAGAAGATCTGCCTCAAAGAGGAGCTAAAAGGACTCGACCCCGAACCGCCAGAGAAGAAAAAGGCGCGTCTCTCGATGTTTGATGGCGTGATAAAAAAGCACGATGCAGATCAGGTGATCGCCGCGCTCAAAAAGGTAAAGAAGACCGAGGAGTATTTCATATTCTTCGACTTCAATCACTGCTTCCAGTATGCCGAGCAGATCTCCGGCATGGGGTTCCACGGTAACTTCCCAACGGAAGCAGATCGTCGCTTCGAGACGGACCGGGACGCCGCAAAGGACTTCGTGAAGAAAAACTATACCGGCGTGAAGATCGGCGAAAAGCATGAGTTCAAGACGATCGACGAGGGCAAGGCGTTCCTCGAGGAAACCGACGAGCTGTGGGTGCTGAAGCCGTTCGATGACAACTCCGACGCAAAGACGAAAGTGCCGGACGCAACGGATCCCGAGCAGGCATCGAAAGAACTGATCACCGCACTCGACGCGCACAAAGAAGGGTTCGAATCGCAGGGATACGTGATGGAGCTGATGATCCCAGACGCGATCGAAATAACGCCGCAGCGCATCTACTACAACGGCAAGCCAATCTATACCTCCTGCGATATCGAGCTGAAGCGCCTCGGGTCGGGCATTGGCCCCATGACCGGATGCACGGCGGATCTCGTGTTTCAAATCGCCGACGACTCAAAGCTTGCAAAAGTGGCATTCCCGGAGATCGTGGAAGCGATGGCAAAAAAGCACAAGGGAATGTTCGTGTGGGATATCTCGATCCTTTGCAATCCGCACAACGGAAAGCTCTACATGGGCGAGTTCTGCCCAAACCGGGTGGGATACAATGCCTTCTATACCGAAACGTCCCTCGCATGGGCCGTATCGGACTACTTCGAGGATCTCGTCGCCGGCGTGAACCCGCTTGAGGGCGCGAAGCAATTTGCGGCATCGGTGCGCATGTTCCTGATCCGCGAAGGAGGCGTGAAAGAAGATGTGGGCATTACCGTCGACCGGGAGGCGTTGGACGATATCTGGTTCGTCGACATGAAGAAGGGAGAGAGTGGTATAATGACAGCAGGATATATCTGGGACGTCTGCATTGCGACCGGCCAAGGTGACACGATCGAGAAAGCGGCCGAGAACGCCTATCATCACTCGGAGGCGGTGCAGTTCGACAATAAATATCAACGTCAGATGTTCGACTTCCTGTCGGAAGAACCGGACTCACTCGTAAAACGATACGATTATGGCAAAGAAGCGAAACTCTATTAACGACGATGCGGGCAGTAACCCTTCATTCCCAACGCATGATTACAATTAGCACACAGCAATCGATATTTTTCAGGATAGGCTTCATTCTTGGCGATTTGATAGATAGATGTACCAGTGGATTTTCTATGTTTGTTGCCGCCACCGGCGACGTGATCAACTTCCAAAAACTCATCAGTCGTTTCGCCGCAGCAAGCACATTTGCCTCCGTAAGCATTCAAACATTCTTTTCTCAATTTAAGTCGGTATTTCTTTTGTACAGCGCGATGTTTTTCGGATCCCCACGTCGCAACGCGGTTTTTGTCATAAGCATCTCTGCATTTTTTACAGTCGTTAATATAGCCATCCTTCATAGTGGAGTTCTTATAAAAATCACTTAATGGCTTGACCTTGCCACAGGTCCTACAACATTTATGAACATTCATATAAAAACTATACCTCACAATAAGCAAAGATACGATACATGCGGAGATTGGATTTTTAAGAACGGAAAGCTTGATAAAATTCTAGTGTCGGACATGAAGAATGATGACTACGCATTTCTAATAGGCATCCACGAAGCGGTCGAGGCGTGGTTGTGCCAAAAGAGAGGCATCACGGAAAGGCAGGTCAACAAGTTCGATATGGATTACGAGAAAAATAGAAAGAAGGGAGATCTCTCGGAGCCGGGCAACGATCCGATGGCGCCCTATTTCAATGAGCATCAGTTCGCCACGCATATCGAAAAAATGCTTGCGCGAGAGATGGGCATTGACTGGAAGAAATATAGCGACGTCGTCGACAATTTATAAATTAAAACAAAAAACACCATGATTGAATTTACAAAGCTAGGCGCAGTCCACGAAGAAGATCCTCAAGGCTTCAAACTTGGACAGATCCAGGTACCGGTCGCGGGAATCCCAGATCAATACCTCTGCAACGACGATGGGCCACTCGTGACCGATCTCCCGATCCTTATGCAAGGCCAGTCGCCGGAGTGCGGCGGGTTCAGTCTCGCAACCCTGATCAACTTCTTCAAGAAAGCCGGTGCATCGCTCTCGGGGAGCTTCACCTACGCATTCGAAAAGACCGTGGACGGATTGCCGACCATCCAAGGAACCCTCATCAGCGCCGTTGGTAAAGCTGGAGCGCAGGCAGGATCCTGCCTCGATACGCTATTCCCAGATGACGGCGCCGGAAACACGTTCGTAGAAAATCCGATATTCTCAACCGCCAGCCCTGAAGCGGTAGCGGATGGAAAGACACGTCTCATGGGTACCCCATTCCTCCTCGATGACCTCTCAATCGCGGGCATCCAACAGGCGCTCTACCAGAATGGCGCCGTGATCCTCGAAGTTCAGGTGGGCAAGGAATGGTGGACGGCCGCCAACGGCGCTACCTCATGGAACGCCGAAGACATTCTCCCGATCCGTCCGCCGGCAACCGTGATCGACTCGCACTTCATCTGCGTCATCCCTTACGACCAGAAAAATGATCGCCTCTGGTTCGCTAACACGTGGTCAACCGAATGGGGAAAGAACGGCTGGGGATATCTCCAATCGAACTACGCGCCATTCATCAAAGCCGGCATAGCATTCAAGAATATCCCGCCGAGCGTGTTCAAAGCGCTCACCATGGGGCAGATCGAAATCGCGCAGCAGATCCTCTCCGACTTCTCGGCGGTCTTGAAAGATATCGCCGCAGAAGCAAAGGTCGCAACCCAATAGCATCATCATGAACATACTCCTTCAAACGTGGGCGGTCATCGGCCCCTATGCCATCACCGGAGCAGTGGTCAGCTTGATCGTGCAATTTACGAAGAGTTTCTTCGCAAAGAGCGCACACAAGCTCCTTTGGGCGATCGTGATATCCATTCTGGGCGGCGTCGTCCTCCAGTTTGTGTATCTCATCCCGACGAATTGGTTCGGCACGATCGTGGCGGTTCTCGCTTCGGCGAACACCGTCTATCTCGTCGTCATCCAATGGTTCGAGAGCGATACCCCGGCGCCAGCGGTAACTGCATCGGTCGCAGCAACGAGTTAAAGACAAGCGCCCCATTTTCGTGGGGCGTTTTCTTCAGCTCATTGAGAACTGAAAAGGAGAAACCATGTGTCCGCAAAAGGTCTGTCCGAAGTGCTGCCTACGCATTCCCGCTCACGCAACGGAATGCACGACCAACGGCTGTCATCATATCTTCGACGACTCCCAACCGAGCGTCGCGCCCATCGGCCGTACCTACCCCGCCGGGATCAATCCCGACCTCGACGGCGCGAATGAGGACCGGATCCTCCGGCACTACTATCTCAACTGAAAGGGAGGTGATCCAAATCTAAGGGAGTCCCAAAACGCCTCCCACAAGGGGACATTCGCGCCAAACAGCCGGATGTCCCTTTTTCTATCAAAAAACGAAATAAGCCGTTCATAAGGGGCAAAAGTGGCATAATAAAACGCCCCTTGAAGCTCAATAAATGGGCTGGGGCGTACCTGGGTACTGAATAGAACGTATAGCGACACAAAAAGAAACGCGCGGCAAGGGGTAAAGGTTATGCACAGTTAGCCGTTGACGGCTAAAAGAAATTGGAGCATACTGATCAAGACGAGTGGAGGGGGCGGGAATGATGCCCTTCGGGGAACGCATGAAACCCCAGAGTCCCCCACCCCGTCCAAACTAAAGGTCGGAAAGCGAAACGTAACGCACAATGAAAAAAAAGAAGAACGCCCTCGCTGGAGGGAAAGCACTATACAAAAAACGCGGAAGAAGCTGGATGCAAACGCTCGGGAGAAGGAGTGCGGCAAAGCGAAAAAAAGCGCTAAAGATGCTCGAAGCATCGGAGAAAAATAAAAAGAAGAAATAATGGAAACCGCTATAACAATAAAATCAGTAGAACAGATCGAGAAGGACAAGGAAGTGAAGACCTTGGTCCAGGGAGCGACGGCGATGATGGCGGCGATCAGCGATCATGAAGTGAAGGATATGGAGTCGAGCAATGAAGCGAACAAGATGCTCCTCGACGCCCAGCAGATCCTGAAGACCATCGACGCTCGGAGAAAGTTCTTCGTGGATCCATACAAAGCGGTGGCGAAGGGGATCGACGCGATCTTCAACCGCACATACGATCCGCTCGATGTCGCAGTACGCTCACTGCGCACGAAGATGGGAGACTACGCGATGAAGGTGGAGCGCGAGGCTCGGGAAAAGGAAGCGGCCATCCTCAAGAAAGAGGCCGAAGGAAGGATCAAGCCGGAGACGGCAGTGAAGCAGATGGCGAAGGTAGAGACGATCGCACCGATCGCACGAAGCGAAGCCGGATCGATCAGCTACCGCACCGACCAGAAGCTCCGTATCGTGGACGCAACGAAGATCCCGCACGAATACATGGTGCCGAACGAAGCCATGATCTTCGCAGCACTGAAGGGAGGGCAAAAGGTCGCCGGCGCCGAACTCTACGAAGTGAAAACCCCAGTGGGTCGCAAATACTAAGATGATCATCGAAGAAAAAGACTTCAAATACATGTCATCGGCCGCTGGCGAAGAAGACCTCTGTGGATTCATCATCGAAACGCTCGGCGACGCATGCGAGATGGCGAAGAAGAACTACAACGCCGATCCCGGCAAGATGAGCGACAAAGCCAAGCAGGCATTCTACTGGAGAGCGAAGATGCTTGAGCATGCGATGCTATACGTCGAAGACTGGAAAAATTCAATATAACCATGGACCTCGAACGCAACCCCAGCCAAGACTACTGGACGATCAAGGCCATGACGACATACGGCGGGGGATTCGTGAAAGCCCTCGGCCACGCGGCCGCGCAAGCCGACGACAACAACCTGCGAAGGATTAAAGCGGCCTTCCCCGAATACTGGAAGCAATACGCCGACATGGGGACGCACCTCGAAACTGCGGACGCCGCGAAAAGAATAAAGCAATCATGAAGAAATATAAATTGACAGAGGAAACGAAGATCAGCGAATGGTCTGGTAGAAAGGTGACGCGCATTGAGGCAATCATCGACTTCGGACTGGTCAAGGCGGGTACGAAAGGTGGTTTCGTCGAAGACGAACGAAACCTCAATGTTGAAAAAGAAGCCGGCAACGCTTGGGTGTACGGCGACGCTGAGGTGTCCGGCAACGCTTGGGTGTCCGGCAACGCTCGGGTGTACGGCGACGCTTGGGTGTCCGGCGACGCTCGGGTGTACGGCAACGCTCGGGTGTACGGCGACGCTTGGGTGTCCGGCGACGCTCGGGTGTACGGCGACGCTTGGGTGTACGGCGACGCTTGGGTGTCCGGCGACGCTCGGGTGTACGGCGACGCTTGGGTGTCCGGCGACGCTCGGGTGTACGGGAAAATAAAATGCGAGACCGGCTACTACTTTGCCTTCAAATCGAAGGAATGGAAAGTGACCGAGATCGAGCTTGAGGACGGCGATAAGGTCCTCTACCACGAATAACATGAGAAAAAAAATAACCAAGAAGGATACCTCGCTTGCCATCGCCTCCGAGAACAAGGATATGACGCCAATGGCTCTCATGGCGCTCGCGGTGGCGAAAGGAGATACCTCGATCGAGATCATGAAGGGCATTATGGATCTTCAAGACCGGCATGAAGCGAAGATGGCAAAGAAAGCATTCGACGAAGCCATGGCACGATTCCAAGCACTCTGCCCGACCATCAAGAAAGACAAGGCGGTGCTGAACAAGCCGGAGAAAGGCGGCGGACTACGCTATAAATTCGCACCTCTCGACAGCATCGTGGGGCAAGTGAAGAAGATCCTGCAAGAGTGCGGGTTCAGCTACACGATCACGGCGAAGATGGAAGGAAATCAGATCACGGCGATCTGCAAAGTGACACATCAGCTCGGCCACAGCGAATCATCAAGCTTCCAAGTCCCGACGGATCCGGACGCATACATGAACGTGCAGCAGAGAGTGGGCGCCGCGCTCACCTTCGCAAAGCGATATGCCTTCTGTAACGCCTTCGGCATTATGACCGGCGACGAAGACAATGATGCGAACCAGGCGCCTCCGACGATCGGAAAAGGAGCGACAGCCACTGCGCCGGCGAAAGGGCAGGAACCGGAGAATAAGATGGACGCTACCCGGATGAAATACATCGGGACGCTCGCCGCGAAGAAGGACGTGAAGGGACTCGAACAGCTCCGCGAGCAGATCAGTGAGAACGTCGACCTCACGAATCAGGAAAAAATGAAGTACATGGGCCTGATCAATGACCACCTCAAGAGCCTCAAAAAATAAGCTCTGGTGGCCCCGGCCGTACATCAGCTGGAGCGCATTCGAGAAGTGGACCGGCAGTCCGAATGAGTTCGTGAAGCACTACTGCCCGCCTCAATGCCGATCGTGCGGAGAGATCCTCTGGCGGCCGGACTGGGAAAGCGGGAAGTGCCACACCTGCGGCCAGCCGGTGATCAGCGAATGGACGAACCCCCCGATGCAGATCGGACTCCGGGTGGCGGACATGCTTGAATCGGACGATCCGCAGGAAGACGAAATGCTCGAACACTACCGCACCTTGCTACCAAAATATCCGCATAGAGAGTTCGCCATCAACGAGGAGTTCGCGGGCATCCGGTTCGCCGGCAAGCTCGACGGATGGAACCCCGGCACGATGACGATCGGCGAATACAAGACCGGAAAGGATTGGAGCCAGCGCCGGGCGGACGAACACCGCCAGCTCGACTTCTACCAGCTCCTGATCTTCCTGCTCTACGGAAAGCTCGCCGAACGCATCAGGCTTCACTGGATGCCGACTCGATTCAACTTCGGGACGATGCTGCCCGAGCTGACCGGCGCCATAGAGACATTCGAGACCATGAGGACGAAGGCTGACGCGCTTAAAATGGCCTCCGATGCCATAAAGGCATACCAAGAGATCGGTGAGCGATGCGGAAGCCTACCTATGCCCAGCGGATACACAGGGCTATCCCCAGAAAAATAATGGTAATCCCCAAGATATACACAGGGCAAAGTGAGCAACCATATGGCTCAAAATGAAGATTCGATGAATTTTGAGGGGTCGCTAATAACAATAAGTTCTTATCTTCTCTTCAGATCTTAAGATTCTCTTAAATAAGATTTGCGGCAAAAAATTAAAAAAACGACCATGCCAACACCAACAAAAAAGCCGTTCGACATAGCGAAGCACAATGCTCTCTACCTCGAGCGCGGCTGGATCCATGCCGACGATTGCGCATGCAAGCTCCGGGAGAATCAACCCGGGTACGCGCCGGTCACGATCAAGCCTCAAAAGACGAAGAAGGCAAAAGCAGAACCCGCCCCGGACGTCGACCAGGACGATGAAAATATACCCGGCACATTCGAGCCGCTGTTCGAACCAGACGAGGACGAGGCCGAGCCACGATTCCTATGATCCAAGAAACATCCGTAGAAGCGAGGAACAAAATGAACATGGGCAGATTGGCGAAAAATTATAAAGCCCTCTTGGAATCGAAGCTGTCACTCACCGATCAGGAAGCCGGCATGCTGATGGAAATAGCACCATCGACGATATCGGGCATCCGATGCCCACTCGTCCGCACCGGCGCCGTGGTGAAGGATATAAAGCGGAAGTGTCGAGTCACCGGCAATACCGCCTTCTCATGGAAACTCGCACCATTGCAAAAAGTCGAAACACAGCCGATCGCGCACGACGAGCTGATCCCCGGCCTGAGATTCATCCAAGGACCACTGCTATGAAATTCATCACGAACATGCTCGTTATCAACCAAAAGAATACCGCTCCAGTATGAATAGGAGAAATTACCGAAAGCTGATGTACGTGAAGATCGATCGCATCGTGTCGACGAATAGCAAACTCGACCGGGCCGTGATCGAAGAAATCAAGAAGGATATCGACCTCGAAAAGCTCACAGCATTCCCAGCGTGGCACGATGGATCCCGAAACGAATGGGTCATCACGGACGGCAATCATCGCCTCCAAGCGCTCAAGGAGCTGGAATACGCATACGTGCCGATCGTGGAGATATCCCGGAAGGAGTTCGATCTGATCGCGTGGGAGAAAAAGGAAATCGACATCATCGTCGTGGTGCCGAAAAAAATAAAAGTAATAGGTATATAATCATGGAAATAAGAGCGAGAAAAGTGAGCGCGGAGAAGCGGCAGCAGGTTCGGGAAATGCTTAAATTCTACCGACGGCAAAATGGCACGGCGCTGGCAGTCAACCCAGACCTCGCCGTGAAGCTCCGGGAGAACAAGATCAACCCCGAGCTGTACGCGATCCGCATGACGGAAAAGGTCACCGCGAATATAAACGCATGAAAATAACGCACATAGACCTATTCTCCGGCATCGGCGGAGCAAGCATAGCAGTAGATGAAGTATTCGGAAAAAATAACGTAACCCACATATTCTGCGACAATGAACCATTCGCCCAAGCAATCCTCAAAAAACACTGGCCCGAAGCACCTATCATCGGAGACATCCGGGCCTTTACTACCAACGCCGACATCAAGCGACGCGTTCACGGGGAATCTAAAAAGCAGTCAGCAAAAACCCACAACGAAACACTCAGTGAATTTATCGCAAGCGTTGGATCACCCTTTATACTCACCGGCGGCTTCCCATGCCAACCCTTCAGCCAAGCCGGACGAAGAAAAGGAACGGATGATGACCGTTATCTCTGGCCGGAAATGCTTAGGGTTATTCGAGAGTTCAAACCTCAATGGGTCATCGGTGAAAATGTTGCGGGACTACTTACTTGGGACGAGGGCGTGGTACTCGAACAAGTGTGCCTTGACCTGGAAGGTGAAGGTTACGAAGTACAACCGTTCGTTATACCAGCTGTCGCCGTCAATGCGCCGCACCGAAGGGACAGGGTCTGGATTGTTGCCCACCGCGAGAGTGGGAGGGAACGGTTCGGCAAGCAAAAAGGAAATTGCAATGGGGAATCCAAAACACAGATTAGAAACGACAATCGAGATGCTTCCAACGCCAGTAGTAAAACCCACGGAAGATGTTGTTATTGTCCCGGTTGCGATAAAGGATGGGATGAATGTACCTGCGATGCTTCCCACGCCAGACAGCCACATGGAACGAGGAGTAGCGAAAGAGTGGAAGCCAATAAGACCGAGCGGAGCGCACGCATCGTTTCCTCTGAACGAGGCAGTAGCTGGGACGAAAACTGGCTTGAAGTTGCAACCTGGCTTTGTGGAGTATTTAATGGGCTATCCGAAGGATTGGACAAAGATATGAGTGATGGGGTATTATTGAAGTATGCCCCGACCCTCAATGCTATTACCCGACAAGATTTGCCCTATCTGTGGAAAGGTTTTCAATCGAAAGCGTTTCAATGGCGTATTGGAAGATTCGACACGGTACAAGACCCGGATTACGTGTTCGCAGTCCTGTGGAAACTCAAAAATCGAGCCGACAAGCAAATCTGCCTTCCGTTCGAAAGCGAAGAAGTTCAAAACGCTTATATGCGAAATGTGTGGGACGACGAAAAATCTCGACGCGCATCACGTGGACCGGAATATCAAGAACAATACGCCAGAGAACATCAAGACACTTTGTCATCCATGTCACATGAAGTCGCACTGGCGGCGGCGGAAATCCAAAAGTCGTTTTTGAAAGATAGGAACGCTCGGCTCAAAGGACTCGGCAACGCCTGGGTCCCACGGGTGGCGGAGGAAATCTTTGCCGCCATTAAACATATCGATCGAACATAAAAAACTATGAACACATCAATATCACTCCTGCTCCAATTGGCACTCTTCATGATCACGAAATATCCGTCGACCACGACGATCGCCATGGCGCAGCAGGCAGTGACGGTAGCTGAAGAATCGATAGCGGCCGCACCGGCGCCGGTAGCGGAGACGGCGCCAACGCCGGTGCAGACATCAACCCCCGAGCCGCACATTGGCATCATCGCCATGCCGGCATACTAGCCATGAGAAACATCCTGCAAATCACAAACGATCATCTGGCCGATCGACATAACGCGCAGTACGGCAATCCGATCGGCTTTGTGATGAAAAAAGCGGAGGAGGTCATGAAGGAAGCCGAGCGGGCAAAGTCGGACCCGAGCTGTCTTGCCCTATCCACGCACTTCGCGGTAGAATTAGAACAACAGCTCGAAAGTATGGGTGTCAACCTGCCTCCCGGAGTTCTCCGGGGACTGGGGACAAGCGCAATCGCCGTTGCGATCCGCGAATGGGAAAAAATAAATCAGGAGTACGAGGCACAGCTCACCCCTCAACAACCAAAACAAATCTCATGATCGAAGACTATACCGCCGAGTGCGAAGTGCATAAGGTCAAGTACAACAAGCGTATCAAGAACCTCTGGTGGTATGGCCAGTGGACGGCATGCAAGCATACGAATGCGACCTACCACGGATGGCGCAATTATATGGCATGCCCGGACTGCAAGATCGGAGCGTGGAAGGGAATGAAAATGTCGGATCTTGATCGGTCAAACTTCGAATGACCATAACACTCCACGGCCATGTGCCAAGCAAGAAAAACTCGAAGCGCCTCGTCTACGCCGGGCATCGGCCGGTGATGATAAGCTCGAAGGCGCACGAAGCATGGCATACGGTCGCATCATACGAACTCAAAAGCCAAGTGAAGGGGTCGGCGAATCGCATCGCGCTCTCCGGCCCCAAGCAAATTTCAATAACTATATTCGGAGCGACACGACGCAAGGAGGATCTCACGAATAAAGCGGAAAGTCTGATGGATCTTCTTGTGGATAACTTCGTCCTCGCGGACGACAATTGGGAGGAAGTGCCAGAGATCTATCTTCGCTACGGCGGATACGATAAAGCGAATCCCAGGGCAGAGATAGAGATATCGGCAGTAAAGGTCGGCAAACCAACATCAAAAAAATCATGATCCAAATAACCATCACGAAGAACGACGACGGGACATTCACCGCCGCCTATTTCGTTGCGGGACAGGGTGAGCAGCAGAGCCAGACGTTCGCGGATGTCCCGACCCTCACGGCCGGTCTTCCCGAGATCCTCGCGCTCGAACTCGCCGCAGAGCAGAAGCAGGCAGGCGAATAGTACGATCGGGGGCGCGGGAGATTCCCCGAGCAGGGTCTCCCGCTGGGAAAATAGGCGAACCACGCCGCGGCTGGTCTTTTACTTCTACCCAGGTACTCCCCACCCGCCGGGTATCAGGCCGCCCCCGACACTCCTTTTAAAATGTTGTATAATATAATTCATGAAGATCACGCTCATACCAATTGAAGATCTCAAGCCCTACGGCAAAAATGCAAAGAAGCATCCCAAGGGGCAGATAGAGGCGATCGCCCGGAGCATCAAAGAGTTCGGGTTCAATCAACCGGTAGTCGTCGACAAAAATAATTCGGTCATCGTGGGTCACGGTCGCATGCTCGCGGCCATACAGCTCAAGATGTACGATGTGCCGGCGATCAAGGCAACCGACCTCACGGATGCGCAGATCAAAGCGTATAGGCTCGCGGACAATAAACTGAACGAAAGCGACTGGGACATGGACCTCGTGATCGAGGAACTGAAGGAGCTGAAGCTCGAAGGCCTCGATATCACGATTACCGGATTCGATGACGATCTCACGATCGAGACGAAGGAAGACGATGACGCACTCGGGGAAGCCATGGGAACGATAGAGCCGATCGTGAAGGTGGGAGATCTCTGGCGGCTCGGGGATCATCTGCTTTATTGCGGCGATGCCACGGAAAAGAAGTCATACGATCGCCTGCTGGGCAAGGACCGGGCAAGAATGATATTCACGGATCCGCCCTATGGCATCAAATACCAGGACAGCGACGGCGAGGGCATCATGAACGACGACAAAAAAGATGCGGCGCTCGTGAAGTTCTTCCAAGATGCTCTGAAACAGATCCATGCATATTCGGCGAATGACGCCACGCTCTACTGGTGGTACAGCGAACGATTCACGGCGGAGAACCTCGAGGCATGGGGGGGGGGCCGGATGGAAGTGGAGCCAGACGGTGCATTGGCTAAAGAACGGCCCCACATGGGCGCCAAGCCTCCTGTATCAGCGTCTAAGCGAACCCTGCATGGTGGGATGGAAGAAGGACAAGAAGCATTATCAGGATCTCGCATTTTCGAAATTCACGGAGCTATGGGATCTCCCCAAAGCCCGCTTCGCGCAGCATCTCGATTGGTGGTACGAAAAGCGCGACGACCCGAAGACCTATATCCATCCGACGCAGAAGCCAGTGCAACTCTCCGAACGCGCGATAAAGCGATCGAGCGAGAAGGGAGATATCGTGCTGGATGTGTTCTGCGGATCCGGGAGTTCGCTCATAGCATGCGAACAGCTCGGGAGAAAAGGTCGTGCGATGGAACTCGATCCCAAGTTCTGTGATCGCATCATAAAGCGGTGGGAGAATTTAACGAAAAAAACGGCGAAGAAATTAAAATAATTCTATCGGAAAATGACCATCACCTGCATCAAGAAGCATATAGTCCTCTCTAAAGATCCGGGCAAAGGAACGATTCTCATAAAGTGTCGCCCGCACAAAGAATTCGAGGAGATGATGCAGTGTCCGACGAGAGAAGGTCAAAGGGAATATCATCTGCCCTGGGGATTCAATCCGAAGAAGATCGAGGGCGTGCAATACGTGCCTGATCCTCTGACGGTGATCAATAAGAATATCGACGAGAATGAAAAAGAAAATCGGCAAAAAATCGAAAAAGACGCCTAAAAATACCAACCCTGCCATCAGGAAAGAGCAGGATGGAGTTCGTGATCCCAAAACTGGGCTATTCCTTCCCGGCCAATCGGGAAATCCAAGCGGCCGGCCGAAAGGCGTCTCGATAACGAAAATGCTCCTCGAGACGCTCGAGAAAACGCCTGAAGGTTCGAAGATCACCTACGCTGAAGCGATCCTCAAGAAGCTCCTCACAAAAGCGATCGCCGAAGGCAACACGACGGTGCTGCTCGAGATATGGGACAAGATTGACGGCCGGTCGAAACAAACGCTCGGGTTCGAAGACGATGATCTCGCGGTGTTCCTGCGCGGCCCGGACAAAAAGAAAGAAATATAGCCATGACACGATACTGCTCACACTGCCAAATAAGGCTCGGAAGAATATACCTCGAGGCACCGGTCACGCGCACCGGAAAAAAGCGCTATACGCGTGTGTGCTGGAACAAGGACTGCCCGCTCTTCAAGCAAATAATCAAAAAGAAAACCAATGCGCGAGCTTGATATCGATAAGATCTCCAATTTCACCGAGAAGCAGACACGCGCCGAGGGATTGGTGTACGACTTCAAGTACCTGCTCTATGGCGGCGCAATGGCCGGCGGAAAGTCATACTGGCTCAGGTGGATGCTCGTAAAGCTCCTTGTGTATTGGGCGATCAACGGCGTTCGGCATCCGACAGTCGCTCTCTTCTGTGAAGACTTCCCAAGCCTCAAGGACCGGCACATATCGCGCATCAAGCATGAGTTCCCGCCCGAGCTGGGAACGTACAACGCTACCGACCACAACTTCACGCTGAAGAAGCGGTGGGGCGGCGGCACGATCGCATTCAGAAACCTCGACGACGCGAGCAAATATCAATCGAGCGAGTTCGCCGCGATCGCTGTGGACGAGCTGACGAAGAACGATCGCAATACGTTCGACTTCCTCCGCACTCGTCTCCGCTGGAAAGGCATCAAGCATCCGAAGTTCATCGCGGCAACCAATCCGGGCGGGAAGGGATCGCAATGGGTGAAGCAGATGTGGCTCGATCGCATCTACGACCCGAACGAAAAGGAAAGCGACCAGTTCATGTACGTGGCGGCGAAAGCGAGCGACAATCCGTATATCACCGGCGACTACATGCGCACATTGGAATCGATGCCGGAAGTGCTGCGACGGGCGTTCCTCGAGGGCGACTGGGATGTGTTCCAAGGGCAATACTTCAAAGAATGGCGGCGGGATCTCCACGTCATCACGCCGAAGATGCCTCTGCGCTACCACAAGAAATATATCTGTGTGGACTATGGCTATGCGGCGCCGTCCTGTGCGCTCTGGTTCTACGTCGACGAGTTCGGTCGCGCGATCTTCTACCGTGAGCTGTACAAGACCGGCCTCACCTATCGGGCATTGATGGCCGAAATCTGCGCTATGACGCCTCTCGACGAGGAAATCGTGTACATGGTCTGCGATCCCGCTATCTGGGCCAAGAAGGGCGAAAATGACCACGAATTGAGCGGTGCAGACATCATGGCGGCCGAGTATCAGCTGATCCGCAAAAGGACGATCATTATGCAGAAAGGAGACAACCGGCGCATACCCGGATGGACGGTCATGCGCGAATATCTGGCGCCGGCGATGGTGAACGGCGTCCTCTCCCCAAGGATGCTCGTATGCGAAACGTGTCCGAACCTGATCCGCACACTGCCCTCGCTCATTTACGACGACAAGAACGTGGAAGACTGCGACTCCGACGGCGAAGATCACGCACCGGACGCAGCACGCTATGGCCTCATGAGCAGGCCCCAAGCATCGCATGCCGTGGCAACAACCGTAGGCGACAAGGTCGGCCGCCTGCTCGGGCAAAACACCTTCCGAGGCAATAATCAGTACAGTGCCGAGGATCGTAAAAAAGACTCATTCGAATGAGCGGCAACGTATCGGGATTCCCAAAACAGAAAACGCCGGCCGAAGAACTGGAGAATATCCAGGTGCTTCAGGACGCGCTCTCGAAAGACGAAATGCGGCTCGTCATGGCGTACCGGAAACTGGTGCCGCTATCGACGCTCAAGGTCTCCGTGCGGCAAGGCGGCAAAATTGTCGATATCGTGATCACGCATCAAGAGTTCGTGCCTCTTGACGGCAGAGAGTAGAGTGCTAAAGTTATCTCATAAGCGCTGAAGCCACGGCGAGCGCACCCAAACGAGGTGCGCTATTTTATTACCCACAACACACATGAGCTTTCTGAAGGACATGAACAAATATACGCGCACGGTCACCATGCCGGGCGGGTATGGGCATAACCTCCCCGATACGATCCGCCAGATCGATCGCCACTGGGAGGGAAAGTTCAAAGGCGGAACGCAGGACTCGCAAGGAAAGTACAAATACTGGATGCACACATCGCGGCCACTCTCGGAGATGGCCTCGAAGAACGTCGACGTGAACACCTCGATGATCAAGCTGATCGGCATACCGAAGCAAAGCGAGCTATCCACATGGGTGATGGAGCGCGAGCTTCGCCAATGGCTGACCGAGAACGACTTCGATAGCCTCCTGAACGATATCGTCGAGCAATACCCGAAATTCGGGCATGTGGTGATCAAGAAGCATAAGCGCGTCGGCGAATCGATCGGCGTCTCGATCGTGCCGATAGAAAACCTCCGCATGGATCCGAGCAACAAGTGGCTCAAAGATTCCGGGTTCGTGGGCGAGCTTCACCGCATGAGCCGCGGCGAGATTCTCCGTCACAAGGAATGGGATAAGAACGAAGTGCAACGCCTCTTCAAGATCGGCAAGCAGGATTACGATATTTATGAATACTACACAATGGAAGAAGAAGGCTATAAGCGCACGTGGTATGCCTGGGTGATCCGTCCGAACGCATCGAGCGGCGGCAGCACATTCGGCATCGAAGCGAACATCAACCAGCCGGACAACATGGCATTCCCTCCGATCAAGCTCTACAGCGACGAAGTGGATGAACTGCCATACCGGGAATTGAAATGGAGCAACGTCGCTGGCAGGTGGCTCGGAGGCGGAGAGATGGAATACCTCGCCGACAATCAGCGTCATGACAATGAGACTGGCTACCTCGAGCTGAAAGGACTGTATCTGAAGGCGCTCAAGATCTTCACGACCGACGACGACAGCCTCGGAGGGAACGTGATACGTGAAATGCAGATCGGGCAGCTCATCAAAACGCAGGGCGACCTCAAGATGGTGCAAAGCGACAACACCGACCTCTCGGCATTCAGCCAGAACAACGCGCGGTGGGACAAAAACGCCTCCCAGAAGGCGTTCTCAAGCGATCCTGCGGGAATGGGCGGCAAGCCGAACAAACAGGCCATAGCGTGGCTCCAGTCGAACACAGCGAGCTACTACAAAAAGAAGCAGGAGAACCTCGGTATCTTCCTCCGTAAGCTCCTCATGAACGACATCCTCCCGAGCTTCAAGGACGACAAGAAGCGCAAGCACATGTTCACCTTCGTGGGATCGTATGCGGACATCGATCAGTTCACGAAATTCATCGTCGAAGCGCAGGTGAATAATGCCGCGCTCGCGTACGTGAAAAAGACCGGGTTCATGCCGAGCCAAGATGAACGCGCGAAGGAATCCATGCGCATCGAGAAAGCGCTCCGCAACCGGAACAACCACGGCATGGAGATCCCGGCATCGTTCTACGAGAACCTCGTCGCGCGACTCGAGATCGTGATCACCGGCGAGAACAAAGACCTCCAAGGCATGACGCCGATCCTCCAGCAGTTCCTCACGCTCATTGCGCAAAATCCGGCAGTGCTTCAGAATAAAGCTACGAGAGCGATCGCATTCAAGATCCTCGAGTTCAGCGGCATGCAACCGGCCGAACTCGATATGCTCGAGCAGCAAATGACCCAGCAGGCGAACTCTCCGCAGGCGCAGCAACCGCAAGGACCAGGCGCAGGCCAGCCAGATCCGAACGCTCCGATGAAGCCCGGCGCATCGATGCCTAAAATTGCGCCGCCGGGAGGCAATAACGCCCCCGCTGCAGTCGGCGCCGGGCCAACCAGCAAACAACTATGAAACTAACCCCTCTCAATACACAGGTTCTGAACACCTATCGCGCGATGAAAGCCGCGCACCTAGAATACTGCGAGAAGGTGATCGCGGAGATCGGTGACCTCGAGCATCTCTCCAAGGAGGAGTTCGAAAGCGCAAAGATTGCCATTGTCGCAATACGGAAGTACTTCATCAACCCGGTCAAGCTCTCGGAGCGGGTCGAGCCGGGGCAGGAAGTAGGAAAAACACAGGAAGATTTCGGATAATAAAACATCACTATGGACGACAATTATAACTTCACCAATATCACGACCCAGACGACGACCATCGTATCGACGACCGGGTCGAAGCTGATCAAGGTCATCATCAATACCCCGCTCGCAAACGGCGTGGTGACGATCTACAACAATAAAGTCGGAAGCGGCGCAAAACTCGGGACGATTACGCAGGCCTCGGTCTTGACCGCAATCGGACCGAACGCAGTCGAGTATGGCGTCTCAATGCAGAATGGCATCACGATCGTGACCTCCGGCGCGAACCAGGACATCACCGTTGTGTGGAAATAGAAAAGTCTTAGAATAAAAATAATATGGCAAAACTACCAAGCGAATCTGATGCTGGATCCATGAAGGGATATAACCCGAATCTTGGACTGCCAAAAAATCAGGTTCCCAATTCCGGCTACACGCCGAAGACAGGACCGGCCGCACCGAAGATGAAACCCGGTGCGTCTCCGATGAAGATCAATCCGCCCGGCCGCATGCGCCCAACGCCTATGCAGAAGCCGGCTCGACGTCGATCGCCTCGTCCGCGATTGAATAAAAAAATGATCGCATAAGATCATGGCAAAACACACACCGAAAGGATCCAAAGGACAGACCGGAAAGCAGCTCACGAAAGTGCCGCATGCTCCCGGAACGCCCGGCGGAACAGAAGTGCGATCTGGGAAGTATCCTGCGAAGGGTGCGCCCAGACGCAGGCTTGCAATGGTCAGCTTGAGAGCTGCGCCAGTGGATGCCCAGCAGAAGGGCAGCAAAAACATGAAGGCCGCAAAATCGGCGTTCAATCGGATGAATAAAAAAGGTCGGAAATCCTAACACCATCAAAACCATGGAAACAGCAGGATCAAAACAGGCAAAGAGAGCATTCAACAAGATGACCGGCAATGGACGCACGAAGCCGGCAGGTGCGATCACCAAGGGGAAGACGTACCAAGCAGCCTCGAAGCTTACCGGTCACAAGGCGCCGGGCATCACGAAAGGATCTGGCAATCGGAAGGCCGCGCAAGCGACACGATCTGGTCGCCAAGGTGCTATGCCGGGAGTTCCCGCATCAACCACGACCGGAGGCGGCCGTAAGATGCATTCGCAAGGACCGAAAGGTGCAGTGAAGCGCAAAGTCAATCGAATATAAACGGCAGGTCTGGCTCTCTGTACCATGGGCGGAATAAAACCGGCCAAGGCGCTCATGGCACAGGGAGTCATCCCTGTGAGTCGAGGATCTCTTAAAACCTCCGTCGATCTTCGAACGTCGACGCTAAATCGAGTAACCATCTCTTAAAATGGAGAACGAAAAAACCCCGAATGCCAACGGTAACAATGGCAGTGAGCCAAGCCTCGAAGATCTCATCAAACAAAATAACGAGGCCACCGACTTGGAAACGGTGAAAAAGCTGAATACGCAAATTTTCGCACGTCTCAAAAAGACGGAAGAAAAACCGAAGGACGATAAGGGTAACGAGCAGGTTCCGCAGAATGGTGACCACAAAGTCACGCCTCCGGCATCCAACTCGGAGGAAGCGCCAATCACTACGATGGAGCTGATCACCCTGCAAGGTGACGGCTATTCCAACGCAGAGATCATCAATATCGCCAAACTGGCGAAGGAGATGAAACTGACGCCCGCAGCGCTGATGGCTAACCCCATCCTCAAAGCCGGCATCGAGGCGCAAAGAAAGCAGACCCGCGGTCGGGACGGTACACCCCCCCCGAGCAGTCGCGTTGGTTCGATCTTGTCTAACGACGAGATTCCGGGCTACAGCGATGCGAAGACCCCTGCCGATCGGCAGAAAGCGGTCATCGATAATGCTCGATCTGTCTTCGAGAAGCGTGTTCAGGGAAAACAAGGGGGTAGCGAAGAATAACCCATCTTTAACAACTTAAAATGGCTAGTTTTTCCAGTCAGTTTACAGCAGCCAACCTCGCAGCTTCCATCCCGGAAATTTGGACCCCGATCGTACTCGAACAGATGTTCGCGTCGACCGTCGCATCCAACTTCTTCCTCGATTTGAGCGAGTACGCGACTGAAGGCGGCTCGACGTTCGACATTGCGAACCTCTACACCAACACGTTCTCGGTGCAGACGCAGTCGACGCAGGGCGCCCAGGTCACACTCGCGGATCCGGCACAGGTGAAGGTGCAGCTCGCGATCAACACGCACAACTACGTTGCCGCCCTCGCAGGCGACAAGGATATTGCCCAGCTCCAAAAGAGCTTCAATTTCAACGTAGAGTACGCGAATCAGATGAGAAAGACGACTATGAACGCCCTCGAGGTCTCCCTCTTTGGCCTCTGGTCCTCGCTCTCGACGAACTTGATCACGAACAGCGCCGCAGCCTTCACGGATCAGGAAGCCCGCCAGGCGATCGCCAACATCGAAGCCCAAAACCTCGACGACACGGAGTTCGGGAACCTCGCGTTCTTCCTCCATCCGAACGTGTTTTGGAACCAGGCGGCGGCGATCACCAAGTATTACCAGGCCTATTCGTTGAATAGCCGGGACAATAGCTCCGTTGTGGAATCAGGCACGATCAATGGCAAACCCCATTCGAACGGCCTCCGCGGCGAGATCTATAACATCCCGATCTATGTCTCGACGAACGTCGTGGATAACTTGGGAGGCTACCGTAACCTGTTGGCCCACAAAAACGCATTCGGCTTCGGCATTCAGACCCCAGGTGGTTCGAAAGTCCGCGTTCAGAGCGAGTATCTCCTTGAGAACCTCGGCCTCTTGATCGTGACTGACATCATCTTCGGTACGATCGTCGTCCGCGATCCGTTCGGTGTGGTCATTACAGTTTCCGATACCGCCACGGTCTCCTAGTGAGTCGTGACCCTATCTCTTGTGCGCCCTGCCACAGCAGTTTGTGGTGGTGGGGCGAGAGTTGCGCACACAAACTCTCTCGCCTCGCATGCACAGGAAAAACTAGCCATGGTACACTTAAAACAATGAAATTCCAAAAGCTATATTGGTTCCGAAAGCCGGACGGCAACATCGTCCAGTTCACGGAAAAAGACGCATGGCAGCCCTATGCGCAATACGAACCTCGCTGGAAGCTCATGGGAGTATCCAATGGGCAGATCTATCGGGAGATGACGAAGGTGCCGCGCAATGCGCTCGCCGTATTGATGGCGCAGCGGACCCAGCTCATCAACGCCAAACAGACGATCCCGGCGAAGCTCGAGCGCGACATCGAAAAGGCAAACTTGGTGTTCAATAAGGCCAATAACGATGCCCAGCGAGCCGAATACACGGCAGCAAAAGGTCACTTTGAACGGCCGCCCCGCAACACGAAAGTGTACATGGGCGATCCGGAGCTGATCGAGGAGATGCGCAACGGCGGCATCCGCTCGAAACTCTCCGTCGACTAGCATGAAGGAGATGACGACAATGCCGAATATCGGCGGAGGTCTCGACCGCAAGGTCCGGGATCGGCTGATCTGCATCAACAACGAATGCTGGGACGTCGTATCGAAGAAGATCCGCACCGGCCTCACGAAAGACACGACGGACTACTCGACGATCAACACGGCCATGGAGCTTCTTGAATCGCGCAGCACTCCCGAAGACAAAAAAGCGGTGTTGCGTCAGCTCATCGTGGGCGGGAAAATGACCCCGCAGAAAGCGTCCGAGGTCAATGAGCTATTCGAGCGCGAACTGTCGCTCTGCATGGATACCAAGATCCAAATAGCGATCAGAAAAGGACTCTTGCCGGCGCCGAGCAAGAACGATCCGATGATGGCACGAATGAACCGGCGCATACCGAAAAAATGACGATCAAACCATTGCGCAACAACCTATTCGTCGAACCTCTTGCGGTCGAAAACAAGAGCAAGTCCGGGATCATCATCACCGGCGCGGACGAACCGAGCGGCACGAAAGGAACGGTGAAGTATGCCGGGCCTCTCTGCATTGCCGTGAGTGTTGGCGACGTGGTATATTATAAAAAATATGCACCCGAGGAGATCGAGCTTGAAGGCGTGACATACGGCGTGATCTCCGAAGATGATGTAATGGCAATCATTCCACAAAATCATGAAGGATAAAAATAATTTCTACGTGAAGAATCCCCACGGCACAGTGGTCGTGGTGGGAGAGAGCGAACTCGTGGGCATCAAGCGGAATATCGAAGCCGGCCTGAACTTCGAGATCCTCGGCCCGGTGGCCGCGCAGGAAGGCGAATCCGGAGTGGGAGTCGAACTACCGGAAAATCAAGACAAGAACCCACTCGAATGCCTAACATGCGGCCACGTGGCGGAAAGCCCGGAATCGCTGACGGAACATCTGATGGAGCATCTCCCCGAGTCCGAAAGGTCCTCTACATCGGCAACTTCTTCGCCGACTACCTCACCGAAACCCACCTCTCGAAAAGCCTCGAAGAACTCGGCATCGAAGTCGTCAGGATCAGCGAAAAAAACTGTAGCGAAAAAGCGATAAGAGATGCTGCTGTCGGATGCGATACGGTCTTCTACCAGCGAACATTCGGCATGCCGTTCGACTTTACCAAGCTGGGCATCCGATCAGTTTCTTACACTCTTGACCTCTATCTCGGGCTTAACCGTGCCATGGGAATGGCAAATAATCCATTTTGGCGGGCAGACTACGTATTTACTGTCGACGGAGGCCACGATGATATCTTCGAAGCTCGTGGGATCAGGCATCACTATCTTCCTGCAGCGGTATACGGGGCTGAATGTGGAATGGGTACCGCCAAAGAGGAATACGCATGTGATGTGGCGTTTGTCGGAACCTATCACTACCTGAAGGAATGGCCGTACCGGCGCAAGCTGGTGGACTTCCTCAAGAAGACCTATGGCGACCGCTTCAAACTGTTCGGCGACGTGATTGGCAACGAGGATCCGGGCCACAAGATCATGGTGTTCGGAAAAGACCTGAATGACGTCTACGCATCGGCAAAGGTGGTGGTCTGCGACAGCCTGAACAGCCGCGAGTACTGGAGCAACCGGGTGTACGAAACGATCGGGCGCGGCGGGTTCGCCATCCATCCGAAAGTGGTAGGACTCGAGAAAGAGTTCGAATATGGCAAGCATCTCGTGCCATACGATTACGGAGACTTCGAAGGGCTGAAGCGCAAGATCGATTACTATCTCGCGCACCCGACGGAGCGAGAACGGATCCGCGCGGCAGGCATGGAGTACGTCTCGAAGCACAAGACCTTCGTGAACCGGGCAGAGCAGATCCTCAAGGTCATCGCGGGCAAAAAAATTGATCCATACAAAACATGATCCTCGATATCCAAGACGACAAAGAGCAAGGCATCTATGACGAGATATGGGTGGATAAAGTCTACGGCGAACAGCCGGAGCCGGGCCAGATTGTCCTCGATATCGGGGCAAACATCGGCTACTTCACGCTCTATGCCCTCCAGGCGAGCGCGAAAGTGTACGCATTCGAACCCGAGCCGCACAACTACGACCGGCTGGTGGCGCAGGTCAAAGCCAATGACTTCATATTCGCAAGCGGTTCGGCATTCAAGATGGCCGTAGCGGGAGATGAGGGCGGCCGCACTCTCTACCTCAACCCGGTGAATATCGGAGGCCATAGGATCGTGGGAGATATTGGCGCCGGCAAGATCAAGGTGGCAAGCATCACCCTCGACGAGATCTGTAAGGACCTGGACCGCATCGATATGATCAAGATGGACTGCGAAGGCGCAGAGCATGAGATATTCGAAGCCGCCTCACCCGAGACGATGGCGAAAATCCAAAAGATCGTGATGGAGTTCCACCCGGTGAAGCCGCTCGAGGGATTCCTCGATATCCTGCGGCCATATTTTGATATTCAGCTGAAGCAAAACAAGTGGGACTCGTCGCTCCCTTACATCTGGGCAACCAAAAAGCAATGAAAGAAAAATATCGACATGACGCATTCGATCTGAAGTGGCTCGTTCGAAACTCGACCGACGAGGCGATCATCCAAGAGGTGTGCGCACAGAAGGTCTATGGCGACACGATCAAGCCGGGCGACAAGGTGATCGACATCGGGGCGCAACTCGGGAGCTTTACGGTGTTCGCGGCATCAAAAGGGGCTTCTGTGAGGTCTTTTGAGCCGGATCCCGACAACTACGCCACTATGCTCGAAAACATCGCCCTGAACGATTTCCAGGCCACTGTGACCCCCTATAACGACGCCGTCTGGTCAAACCATGGCGAAATTACCCTCTATGACAGCTGTTCGGAGAATTTGGGCGCCCATTCGGCCATATTCGCCCGCGACGCAAACGCATCCGTGAAGGTCCCGGCGATCACGCTCGACGAGGCGATGGAAGGCTGGGACGAGGTGGACTTCCTGAAGATGGACTGCGAAGGTAGCGAGTTCGAGATCATGAAAAGCGATCGCGTGAAAGACATCAAAGCATTTTCGATGGAAGTGCATGGCTTCGTCACGAACATCGAGGACTATATGAAATTCCGGGACCGGCTTGCGCAGTGGTTCGATCTGCGCGAAGGGGTATGGCATGAGGTTATCTTCTACCTCCATGGAACGCGCAAAAACCAATAAGCGAATAGGATTCATTGCCCGGTGCGATGATACCGGACTCGGCGTCGAGTCTATGGAGTTCGTTGAGCATGTGAAGCCGGACAAGATCATGACGCTCATGATCGGATACAAGAAGCAGCACCCCGAGCGATTCCCTGGCTCGACCGTGATCAGGGGCGTACCGAGCGAGCATGAGATCCGCACATGGCTCGAAGGACTCGACGTGGTGTTCGCAATCGAGACTGGCTATCATCCGTTCTTCTTCTCGATATGCCACCGCGCCGGCGTGAAAACGATCCTGCGCGTGAATTACGAATACCTCGACGTATGCACCGGCATCAATCGCCCCGATCTCTTCCTGCTGCCGACGCCATGGCATGAAGCTGACGTACCGAATCCCAAAAAGGTGCTACCGTTCCCCATCAATACCGATCGCGTGAAAGCGCGGGAGATCAAAACGGCGCAGACGTTCGTCCACATCGCAGGCCACCGCGGGTATATGGACCGGAACGGAACGGAACTATTCCTCCGCGTGATTCCCTTGGTGAAAAGCCCGGCGAAGTTCATCATCTACGACCAAGCGGGCGGCCTGAAGACAAAAGACAAACGCGCCGAGATCAGGGGAGAAGCGAAGCACTACTGGGATATGTATGCCGACGGCGACGTTCTCGTGATCCCTCGAAAGCATTCCGGGCAATGCCTCCCCATGAGGGAAGCAATGGCGGCAGGTATGCCGACATTGATGCCCGATATGGACCCGCAAAACAAGATCCTCGAGCCGGAGTGGCTCATCCCGATCCGCCGCGAGCTATCGGTGGATATCAAGAAGCGAATCGAGTATGCGGATATCGATCCGGCAAAGGTCGCACAAAAAATAGACGAATGGTATAATAAAAATATATGGCAGACTTCCTCAAAGTTGATAAAGAAGGCACAGTCCGAAAATTGGACGGCACTCCTACCGGAGTATCTCAAGCTCCTGCAAAATCTGTAGCACAGAAAGAGCAGGACGCATTGAACGATCCGTGCCAAGCGCTTGTGGATAAGTACCAGATCCCGCAAGAGATCGTGGGCAAGGTTATGAGCCGCAAGGATACGATCGGCTCGATCATCCAAGCGAACCTCGACGGCCTCCAGCGCGACTACATCATGGAAAAGTATTACAGCAAGCAGCTGATCATCAGCACTGCGCAGTCGCAGGTGTGGCGCCAGCAGCTCGGGGTGATCCAACAGAGCATCAAAGGAAAGGTGGCGATCGTGGAGTACTTGACACCCCTCTACCGGGAGTTAGAATAAATCTATAGTTGCTGAAGCTACGGCGAGCAACCCCTGTCGGGGTTGCTTTTTTTATCCACCAAAACCATGCAATGGAGCGATCCCACTAACCATCAAGGCATCATCCAGCGAACATTCTTCAAGACGTTCGGAGATTCGCTCGACCATAGCGCCGATTGGGCGCTGACCGACGTCACCGCATCGGGAAATCTTGCCCTTGCAAAGATTGCCACCGCACTGTGGAAGGCTTCGGACATTTGGACGTGGGACGACACCAACCAGACCTCGCTTCCGGTCGCCACGACCAATCTCGTGAGCGGACAGACCGACTATAGCCTCGGCTCGACGATCCTTCAGATCAAAGGCGTCTCGATCCTCGACATCAATGGCAATTGGGAACCCCTGAACCAGATCGATCCCCTCGAAATCGAACGCGAGACTGGTATGGACTTCGATTATTACAACAACATTCCGGGCCTGCCGGGCGAATACGCGCTGATCGGCAATTCTCTCTGGCTGAAGCCAGCCGCCGACAATGGGATATCCTGCACCATGACAAACGGACTCAAGGTATGGGTCGCAAGGTCGACAACGCAATTCGCCGTTCCTGCGAGCTATGGCACTGCCGATACCACCGTGCCAGGGTTCGATTCAAACTTTCACGATGCTCTCTGCCTGTTCATGGCCGATGATTATCTGAGCGCGAACGGACAGGAGGCGAAGGGCGCTGGCTATGTAGCACAAGCCAATGCGATCGTTCAAAGCCTCGCGCATGCGACCGGAACACGCGACAAAGATAAGCCGGACGTCGTCGGCATGCGTCCCGAGAGTATCGAATAAAAAATAACAATAAATCTATGAAAAAAATCACACACTTCATTCTTCATCTGCCCTATGTAGGGCCTGCAATCGGTTTCTATTTCGGAGTCAAGGGATATAACCGGATCAAAGCGAAGATCATCCGGCCAGTGGGACAGCATCTCACGATCCGCGATCTATTCCTGAACACCATGCCTTCATTCAACTCGCGCGTGAATAAGGGCGCCGACCTCATCGGATCGCTTATCACCGGGACGAGCTTGAACAGCATCACGTCGCCTCTCCCGCCGAAGTACATCGCGCTCTCGCCGACCGTCCTGACGCCGGCGGCCGGTGATACCACGCTCTCCGGTGAAACAGCAAACTCCGGCCTCGCGCGAACTCTTGGAACGCAGGGAAGCTACACTGGCCCCAGCTCTCTCGACGGCGCGGCATCATACACGGTGAGCAATACCTTCACCTGCGGAGCAACCCCGACGAACATCAACTCGGCAGCTCTCTTGGATGCGGCATCGAGCGGCAACCTGTTCGTCGAAGCGAACCTTTCGAGCCAGGCTACCCTCACGAATGGCGTCCAACTTCAGATCGTATGGACGGTAAACTACTAAGGTCGAAAAAATAAAACATTAAAAAATATCATGCTTCTTCTTTACCAAAACGGCGCAATGCCAACAACCGCAGCCCCGGTGAAAGTAACGACCGGAACGGCGATCAAGACGATGCTTCAGCTGAAACTCAACTCGGGCGTCACCGGAAAAGTCGTAGAATGGGGTATCTCATTCGATGGATCGGCCGCCGCAACCCCGATCGAGTGCGAGCTGGTCGAGACAGGGACGGTATTCGCCACCGTGACTGCTGCCGTGGCACAAGATATCACCCGCCTCAATCCACTCGAACAAGATCCAACGACTGCCTATGTGTCAGTCGGAACGACCGCGACCGGATATACATCGACCGCAGAAGGTTCGATCACGGCAACGCGCGAGCTTGATTATCAGCTCGTCGCTCCGTCAAACCAGTACGTGAAGCAATTCCCGCTGGGACGTGAGCCTATGCTTAACGCCGCATCCGCGCTCCGCATCCGCGTGACCGCCGGCGCGGCAGTGAACGCTTACTGTTACGTCATCGTCGAAGTCTAGCGATGGAAAATCCCCCCCGCAAAAGCGGGGGGAGTCGGATAAGAATAGAAAAATACCACTATGGCAATCGCACTAGATAATTCAGGTCAGGGAAACAGCACATCGCAAGCCGCCGGTGTTGCTTTTACTTTTTCCTATACCGTCAATTCAAACGCGAACGGGATTTTAGTGATCGCCATTCAGACTGGAGATAACGCTGGGTCAAACCATCAATCGCCATCGGCTGTTAGCTACGGTGGGCAGGCGCTCACAAATACCTCCGCAAGTTTTCTCGGAGCACAATGCTATATGTGGGTAGGGTATCTCCTCAATCCACCGACGGGATCGAATACGGTATCGGTGACGATCCCCAGCACCGGAAGCGGTTCGGGAGCGTCGCGCGAAATCGTATATTGCGGATCTTATACCGGAGTAAAACAAACCGGCGAGCCTGACAGCACAACAAACAGTAATGCAACTTCGGGAAGTACGTTTAGCACAAGTATCACCACTGCCGCAGACAACTCGTGGGCAATAGGACTATTTTTTAATAACCAAGGGCCAGCAATTTCAGCAAGCACGGGGACAACGTTGCGACAAAGTAGCACCGCCATTGGATCAGGAACACTTTTCGGAGATAGCAACGGCGTTATACATCCTGCCGGAAGTTATTCGATGAGTGTTACTGGCAACTCGGGATTTTGGGATGGAAGTCTTATATCAATCGCCCCAGCACCCTCTTCTCTTTCTATCCCGCCAATTAATATAAACCAGTCGGTGAAACGATCTAATTACTTCTAAAAATGGCACGTCACGGTAGAGCATTTCCTATCAAGGCGCACATCGGCAAAATGCCCTTCGTGCAAAATTATAGTTTCGCTCTCACCGTGACGATGATGAACGCCGCCTCGAGGCTCACGACGCTGTTCGGGCAGCAGATGCAGTTCTTTTTCAATCTCTCGGTCTCGATGATGAACAATGCGTCTCGCCTCGCGGTCCTTACGACCGGCAATATGAAAATCTTGGTGGTCAACATGATGAATGCCGCCAGCCGCTTCACTACACTGACGCCAAAAATCTTGGTCTATATCTTCAATTTGAGCGTGAACATGATGTACTCAGTAAACCGACTGACAAAATTCATCGTATCGATCCCCGGCCAATGGAACTTCCGCCCGAAAAATATCACCACCTGGACATTCCGCCCGAAAGACAATCTTGGTCCGCAAAACATTCCATCCCAGCCAAACTAAAATGACCACCTCCACTATTCTTCAAGATATGATGTTCGTGCTTGGGATTCTGGGCGTCATTTTTGGCATATACCAATACTTCAGGAATCCGCAGATCGCAGAGGATAAAAAAGCCGCACTGCTCGCGCAAGAGGTGAAGACACAGACGAACTCGGTAGATAGCCGATTCGAGGCGATGCAAGAGAATTTCAAAGGCCTTCTTCTCCAGAGTAACAATCACATTCATACCCTCGAGGTGAAGATCGACGAAATCAATAAAATCATAGGGGACGTTCGGGTGAACGTGGCGACGCTCTCGACCATCATCGACGAGAGGATTCCGAAAAAATAACATGGCAAAAAAAGGAACGACAACCACAAAGGATCCAAAAAGCACAGGCACTGATAGCGAGAAAGTATACTCGCAATTCGCCGGTGGCCTTCAGCGCGATGACAAGTCAGCGATCGCTGGCGGTGGATTGGCGATCGAGGAGCTTGATATCCTCGAAAACGCGAACTTCGTACGCCCGGCGCAGGTATTCTCCGCAGATGCTACCGTGCCGGCAAACCAAGCATTCCATTCCTACTGCGAAGATCCTCTTTTGGGGACCGGCTATGCCGTCGGAGGCGATAACAATGGCAACACCTATGCGCAGGTTTTTTATAATACGGCGATTGGAACGCCAACGGCGAGCGGATGGACGTCGGTGGGATCAAACGCGCCTCTTGTGGCAAACCCCATCTCGGGATCAGCCGTGCATTATGAGATCGAAAGCGGCGCAACCACTCCTACGCTCGCGGTCTACTTCATCACCGGACAAAACGTGGTGACGCGCTATACGGCATCGGGAAACATTGCGACGACCGTATGGACGCTCTCGACACTCACCTCGAATATGGGGCATATCTCCTTCAGGGAGATCAATACGATCACCTATATCGCGGCAGGCAATTATATTTCAACGATTGATCCGGGCAGCACATCGACCGGCCCGAACTTCAACGAGAAAGCCTTCGCGCTTCCTACCGGATACGTGGCCATCGACATCTGCCAGGCAGGGCAGTATTACTTCATTCTCGCGGAGACAAGCGACCTCATCTCGAACAAGTCGGTGATCTTCATCTGGGACGGCGTATCTCCTCAATATACCGATCAGATCCCGGTCCCTATGGGCGGACCCCAGTGGATATATAACTTCAAGCAGACGGTGACGATCTGCTGCACCGCTGGCGGCAAAATGAAGCTGTTCTACCTGAATGCGCCGACCGTGGGCGCCCTCTGCAAGGCATATCCGAACATTCAGATCCAAAACGTCCAGCTTCCAAACCAGACGCTGTGGATAGGAGCGACCGGAAACCACGGCGTCAACTGGGTGGTGCCGGTATCTCCCTCAAAGTCGGTATTCGTGAAAGACGACATCCTGTACTTTGCATTGTGGAAATTCGACAAGACCGCGCTCTATGCGCTGGGCCAGCTCGACTCAAAGAGTCCGTTCGCGCTCTGGCTCGCAAAACGATTCAGCACCGCAGACTATAGCCAAATGGTACCCTTCGCGGCCTACTGCTTCGGACAGAAAATCTTCGCCGCATTCCAGACCGGCTATTTCACGCAGGGAACGAACGCGACGAATTGCGCGATCTGCGACCCGGCGATCGCCAACAGAAGCTCTCAAGCGATATTCACCAGCACGTGGGATGACGACGGCGAGCCAATGAACCCGAAAGACCTCATCCGGGCATATATGCAATCCTATCCGATCCCGCGCGGCTGTTCGCTCCAGCTCAACTTCGCATTCGATTATGGGACGACCTATACGACCATGGTGCAGGCCGGAAATAGCATCATGAATACCCTCAACCAGGTATTCTCGATCATGCGCCCGACCGGCGCCCTCAACAAGAAGCTATTCCAGTGGCAGGTAGCATTCACATCGAGGCAATCCGTGGTGACGACCCTGAACGGCACTATCACCTCCTCTGCGACGACCGTGGTCATCACCTCTGGGACTGGGTTTGTAAACGGCGACATCATCAGCATCGACCAAGAGCAGATGACGATCGTATCGGGAGGTGGAACGACTACGCTCACCGTTACGCGCGGCACAAATGGCACGATACAATACCTTCATACGAGCGGTGTCAATGTGGTAGATCTAAGCGTAGCCCCACAGCTCACCGCAGTCGGGATGAGAAAAATAATCAAAGCCCTCGATGCCTAACGAACTCGAAGACCTCCAAGAACAAATAGACTTCCTTTTTGCGCAGGTGAACAGCCTGAAGATCAACACGCTCCAATCAAATAGCGGGTATGGATCCGTGCCGATGTTCACAACGGGAGGTGCCGCTTGTGCAACGACCTTGAGCGCGGCGATAACCTCGATCACGCAGACTGCCATCACGGTGGCCGCAGCGATCAACATTTTGAACACGACCTATATGCTGATCGATGACGAAATCGTCCAAGTGACCGCCGGAGGCACTACGACAAGCCTCACGATCCTTCGGGGCCAGTTCGGCACGGTCCCGGCACTCCATGCGAACGGCGCCGTCGTAGACAATTCGCTCAATCCTTTTACCTATCTTAATCCGCTGAACCACGTACCTCTAAAGATCGCCATGAACGCGAGCTTCGTGATCGGCACGACCACAATCGGCATATCGAATGGCATCTATGAGTCACCGAAAGCGACGACCAACAACAAATCGCGGCAGATCTTCGAGTTCGCCATCCTTCAGCCAGGAACCGCAAGCGCACCGGCATATAACGGAATCACTACCCTTGGCGCCGCAATCACGACGACCACCGCAACGACGATCACGGTCACCTCGGGAACAAATATCGCAAACGGCCAATATATTCAGCTCGGATTGATGCCTCCACAAGCGGGAGAAATCATGCGCGTCGTGGCAGGCGGCGGTACGACGACATTGACGGTTCGGCGAGCGCAGCTCGGGTCGACGGCTGCGACGTACTCGAATGGTTCAGCAGTCTACCTATTCCCATACGGATACGTGTGCTATTTCATCCTCGGCGGGAACGGCATGCGTGCATGGATCGTGACGACGCCGAAAAATGTGATCGTATTTTTTACGCAGATCGGGTCGGGATTTGCGAATACGACTCTCAACTTCACCCTCGACACTCTCGGCTAAAATATAAATGATATATAATTAAAACAATGGACAAAATCACGAGTTTCATAAAATCGATGTTCGGAGGTGGGGGCATCAGCTCTCCCGGATCAACGATGGTCGGAAGCTCTCCCTCGGCTGGATCCTCTGTGCCATTCGCGGCGCCAGCGCTGAATGCCGGCGGCATGACATTCTCCCCTGCTCCGCAGATCCCCGCAGCCGCAAGCGCGGCCGCTCCCGCTGTTTCTGCCGCGGCTCCGGTAAATACGAAAAAGGCATCGAGCACGGCGCCATCATCCGCTACGCCAGCATCTCCTGCCGCACCGGCTGCAAGTTCGAGCGCGGCGCCAGCCACTGCTCCCGCATATATTCCTTTCACTGGGTACGGCACTCCTCCGGGCCTCACACAGACAAAAACTCCGCAGGGCGGAACGGCATGGCAGGACGCACAGGGCAATATGTATATTCAAGATGCTGGAGGATTCAAACTGGTGACCTCATTGCCGGGCCAGAATCAAACGACAACGAGCTATTCCACTCCAGCCGGGCCGGTATCACCGGCATACGCTGCCGCGGCCGCAGATGGATCGAGCGGACAGTCAGCAAGCGATATCACGGCAGTGACGAGTCCTTCCGCGCAACCCGGAGCGAACGTGAACGTGGGACCGACAGCGCCGACCGTTTCATCCGGCACTGGGCTTCCCTCATTCAGCGCAGGAAGCGTTCCCTCGACCTTCGACCTTGGATCGATCACCTCGAGCCTCGCAAGCGTAGAAAGCGGACTCTCCGATGGATCAATGGACGCTCCTACGGCATCCGATACGATCGCCAAACTTCAGTCCGCGATCAATGACGAGATCTCCTCGGCAACGGCCGCGCCATCGACGCCTGGCGGAACGACCTACAACGTGGCTCCTTCGACAGTATCGGGAGGAGATCCAACGATCGATAGCGCCATTGCTTCGGATCCGGCGACATTCAACGCGCTTAATGCACAATTCGGCGTCCCACAGCTTCAGACGCAGTACATCAACGCCCTCACCGGAGTGAATAGCATCAATGCGGCCGTGACGAAGCTGACCGACGAGATCAACAACAATACCGACATCCCGCAATGGCTCGCGGTGCGACAGGTGGCATATCTCGCAAATAAAGCGAGCGAATTGACCGGCCCGCTCACCAATCAGGCGAACACGATCAAGGCGCAACTCTCCTATGCGACCTCGAACATGAAGCTCTACTACACGCAACAAAACACGCAGGCACGGCTTGCGCTCACTTCGAACGCGCAAATGCAGGCGCAGTTCAAAACGGCACTCGCAAACAGCGGCATCAATGCGGCAGATCCAAATAGCATTGCTTCCTGGTCCTCGATCACCGGATTCCCGCAATCAGAGGTATATGCGATGGCATCGAACGCCAATCTCACGAAAGCACTCACGATATCCGGCAAGCAAGCGACGCAGGCCGCGAATAACATGATGCTTGAGGCAGCGAACGATCCGAACTATATCGCCGGCATGGCAGGCGCCCTCGCATCCGGTGCGCTCACGATCCAAGACCTTCCCTATGCAACCGGCCGAGGCACGATCGGATCCGCGCTCACTTCGAAAATCATGATGGCCGCACAATCAATGGCGAATGCTTCAGGAAATCCGAACGGTATAAATTTCTCGGCGCTCCAAGCTCAATATGCTTACTCCGCGAGCCCGGCAGTGAAGACACAGATCGCCGCCATTCAAACGACGCAGAACATGGCGCAGCAACTCATGAACCTTTCGCAGCAAGCCGAACGCAGTAACTATCCGACGGTCAACGCAATGCTCAAAGCGACCGGCATCGAATTCGGCGGAACGACTTATAACAACTGGAACCAATTCATGACGGCATACCAAGACGCACTCTCCGGAGCGCTCGGGTACGGATCGGCGACCGAAATGACGCGCGCAATGGCTATGGAATGGGCAGATCCAAATCAGTCGCCTGCACAATTCATCTCGGCATTTAACAATGTTGTTACTCCCGCTCTTCAGGCAAAGGCTGACGCCTTCGCTTCACAGATGGGACCGTTCGCCGGATCAGCAAATCTCACATCGCCAACATCTGCAGCACAAACGGGAGCGGGATCGACCGCTGACCCTGCAGGGCTTGGACTATGATCTAACGAAACAAGAAATTAATAAAAATATGGATCCACAAAAAAACCTCTCACCGTTTCTCACTCCGGCATCACCGGCAACCGCCGCGGCTCCTGCAGTAGTGCCGGCTCCAACTCCCGCAGCGGCCGCACCGGTAGCACAAACTCCACCGGCTCCGGTCCCGGCACCTTCTGCGACCACTCCGGCCGCGACAACCGTCCCATCCGGCAAGGGGATGACGCTCGAGCAGCTTGGGCAGATGATCAAAACGCAAAATCCAACGTATGCCCCTTACCAACAATATGGTGATGGGTTTTTGGGCATGGTAGCCGCCTCGAAAAATCCGCAATATAAAACCCAGCTCGATCCCAGCCAGACCTCCCGAATCCCTGCAAATATCGATCAACACATCGCCATGTTCAAGCAGGCGATAGCAGATCAGAACCCGCAACCGGCCGCAGCACCGGCAGATGATACCGGCGGACCGCTCAATTCGGGCGTCCTTCCCCAGTTCGCCACCGGCGTCGATAAATCGGTCATTGGAACCGTTGGCGGCATCGGAACACTCGGCATGAAACTCGGAAACTGGATGTCGAAGATCCCCGGCCTTGGCTATCTCTATACCGATCCGAACGGAGCCGCCGCAAAATCCGTCGACGCAGTGAATGCCGCGGCGCAACCCTCGAACGACGTTCAGGGCGCAGGTAAAATCACCGGAGACATGGCGCAGTTCTTCATTCCGGGCGGAGCCGAGGCTGACGCCGTGAAAGGCATCAGCGCAGGGGTGGATGCGGGAAAGATTGGCAACATGACCCTCGACTATGGAAAGATCGCCGACGTCCTCGGCCCCAAAGCACCTGATATCATCAAGGGCATTCTTAAGGTCGCCGGCGCCGGAGCAGCAAGCGCGACATCAATGGCGGCCGTGACTGCCGCAGAGACTGGCGGCAATAAAGCGCAAACGGAGCAAGCGGCAGGATTGGGTGCGGTCGGCGGATCACTCACCGAAGCGCTCTCGATGGCAGCGCCGGCACTCGGCAAGGCTCTCCAGCGTGCCGATTTCAAGCTCTCGCCGGTCGCATCCGCCAAAGCATCAAAAGTAGCCGACGACGCGGCGAGTTTCATGCAAACGAATAAGATCCTCGGATCGGAATCGAGCAAATATCGCCAGTTATCCGATATCATCGGAAACCTCGAAAGTACTCTCCAAAAATCTATTCCCTACCTGAAGGTGCTAAAGACGCAGATCGTGGACGGAATCAATCAGAGCGTCGAGGCGCTTCAAAAGAGCGATCCGGCAGTATACCAAGCTGCCCGCGCTGATGCAGATGAAGCGATTAAGACGCTCCAAAAAGACCCAAGCGCGAAGATTACGACCGAAGACACTTTGAACGGCAAGCGATCATGGGGCCAGCGAGCATTCAATACCACAAAATATAAAACGCAAAATCCGACCGTAAGCTCGGAAGGCGCATACGCGGTGGAAATGGCATATCAGAAAGCATTCAGCGATTCCCTCGATCGCGTAGGAGGCACGATCAAGCT